>JAEEGL012345171.1_pt1 | contig 67616 bp, 55 predicted proteins | sample 9134231 | NCBI WGS metagenome assembly JAEEGL01 (sample SAMN16246548, study PRJNA631951) | gut metagenome | biome: gut microbiome; feature: rumen; material: fiber-attached | host: Bos | place: Iran: Karaj | collected 2018-10 | reverse complement strand
GGTCTGGTATGTCTCCTTCATGAGAAGCCTTTCGCAGGCGTAAACGGAAGCGGTAAGCATAACAACTGGTCCATCGCAACCGATACCGGAATCAACCTTCTTTCGCCTGGCGACACGCCTTATGAAAACGCACAGTTCTTACTGTTCTGCTGCGCAGTCATCAAGGCAGTGGATGATTATCAGGATCTGCTGAGACTTTCCGTTGCAACCGCAGGAAACGATCACAGACTTGGCGCTAACGAGGCACCGCCCGCAGTTATTTCCATCTTCCTTGGAGATGAGCTCTCCGCAGTCATGGATGCAATTGAGACCGGCAAGCCTTATAAGGGAACGGAAAAAACCGTTATGAAGCTTGGCGTAGACGTGCTTCCGAAGTTCAACAGAGACACGACCGACAGAAACAGAACTTCACCTTTTGCATTCACCGGAAACAAATTCGAGTTCAGAATGCTTGGTTCTTCCAACAGCATTGCATGTGCAAACATCATGCTGAACAGTGCAGTGGCCGAGTCCCTGAAGATTTACGCAGACCGCCTTGAGAAGGCTAAGGATTTCGAGAAGACCTTGCATGAGATGATCCAGAAGACCATTAAGGATCACAAGCACATCATCTTTAACGGCAACGGCTACGATGACAGCTGGATCAAGGAAGCAACCGAGAAGAGAGGACTTCTGAACTACAGAACCACCGCGGATTGCATGCCTCACCTGCTTGATGAGAAGAACGTAAAGATGCTCACCAGCCACAAGGTATTCTCCGAGGCAGAGTTGAAGTCCAGATGTGAGATCATGCTGGAGAACTACAACAAGACCGTGACCATTGAGGCAAACACGATGATCGAGATGGCAAAGACCCAGATCGTTCCGGCAATCGAAAGCTTTACCGCAGACGTTGCAGGCAGCGCGGCAACGAAGAAGGCGCTCAATGCAAAGCTTGCATGCAAGTATGAAACCGAGCTGGTTAGCAAGTTATCCGATCTGACGGATGAGATCTATGGAAAGATCGGCGAGCTTGAGAAGGCAGTTGCAGGTCTTGCCAAGGCAAAGGATACCATCAAGGAGTCCGAGGTGATCCGCGACAAGGTATTGCCGAAGATGGCAGAGCTCAGGAAACCTGTTGACGAGGCAGAGACCATCACCGCCAAGGACTATTGGCCTTATCCTTCTTACGGGGATTTGCTTTTCGGAGTTAAATAAATACTCGGGGTTGCGCTTGGATGTTCTCTCCCAGGCACGCTCGCGCTATGAGTGCAGCGTATCGGTACTAAGTTGCCACAGTTCGGAGCAAGCTCCGAACCGTATACGTCAACTAAGTACCGACGCTTGGCACACATGCCTGGGAAAGAACATCCAAGCTACCCCTCGAGATAATTGAAAGCCAAGAAGGAAGCCCGTAAGAAGTTATGTTGGAATCGCAAGGCGAGAAGCATTGTTAGAAGCGGTGATGAACTTTTAGGGTAAGAGAGTTTGAAAGTAAGTAATAAGTTGATTAGCAAGTGTTGTTTGAAATGATTAGGGAGAAAAGAAAATGAACGACAATGAGAGTGAGAATGGCAATAATTGGAATGTATTTGGGGATGACAAGAAATAGCCGTCGTGTGCTCTTATGAGAAGTAAAACGAGAGTCCTCACGACGAGACGGGAGTAGATAAAGGAGAGAAGATTATGAGTGAGGAGATTCGTTCTTTAGTTCAAGAAGTGACTTCTTCCGAAGTATTTGGAGTATGGTTTTTGATCGGTGCTGCACTGGTGTTCTGGATGCAGGCCGGATTTGCAATGGTGGAGGCCGGATTCGCGAGGGCAAAGAACTCCGGCAACATCTTAATGAAGAACCTGATGGATTTTTGTATTGGTACCTGTACCTTTATCCTGATCGGTTTTGGATTGTTTTTAGGCGAGGACCTGATGGGCATTATCGGAAAGCCCGGATTTGACGTGTTTACCGATTTCGCTCACTTTGACTGGTCGAACTTCATTTTTAACTTAGTGTTCTGTGCTACCACGGCAACGATCGTTTCCGGAGCCATGGCAGAGAGAACCAAGTTCTTAAGCTACTGCGTGTATTCTGCAATCATATCCGCAATCATTTACCCCATTGAGGCACACTGGACCTGGGGCGGCGGATTCCTTGCACAGATGGGATTCCATGATTTCGCAGGTTCCAACTGCATCCACATGGTTGGCGGTATCTGTGCTTTCATCGGAGCCATGATGGTTGGTCCCCGTATTGGTAAGTTTGTAAAGGACAAAGCAGGAAAGATCACGAAGGTCAATGCTTTCCCCGGACACAACCTTCCCATTGGATGCCTCGGCGTATTTATTCTGTGGCTTGGCTGGTATGGATTCAACGGCGCGGCAGCAGTAACCATCGATGAGCTCGGTGCCATTTTTGTAACGACCACCATCGCACCTGCGATCGCAACGGTTGTCTGCATGATCTTCACCTGGATCAAATATGGCAAGCCCGACGTGTCCATGTGTTTGAACGCATCTCTTGCAGGTCTTGTGGCAATCACCGCTCCTTGTGACGTATGTGATGCCTTTGGTGCCATCGTGATCGGCGCAGTTGCCGGACTTCTGGTATGCTTCGGTGTTTGGTTCCTGGATTACAAGCTTCGCGTGGATGACCCCGTTGGTGCAGTTGCCGTTCACATGATGAACGGTATCTGGGGTACGATCGCAGTTGGTCTGTTTGCAACGCCTTCCGCGCCTGCATTTGCAAGAGGACTTGGCGACGGCGTAAGCTTTGGCGCAAACCAGATCGCAGGTGCCGGCCTGTTCTACGGCGGCGGTTTCCAGCAGTTGGGAATTCAGTTCTTAGGTTTGTTTGCAACGGCAGGTTGGACGGTAGTAGCCATCACCATTACCTTTGTTATCATCAAGGCGATCTTTGGCCTGAGAGTTTCTGAGGAAGAGGAGATCACCGGTCTGGATGCAACCGAGCATGGCTTGGCAAGCGCTTACTCCGGATTCGCCATCATGGACGTTTCCAACACCATGACCATGGAGATCAACGAGAACACGAACCTCGGCAGCGACGTTTACGAAGAAGCCAGCGAGGCAAAGAAGAAAGCAGCAGTCAGCGTTACCAAGCTTCCTGAGGTTGTGGATACCGGAATCCACAAGGTTGTCATCATTGCGAAGATGACTCGTTACGAAGTATTAAAGAAGGCATTGAATGACCTGGGCGTTACCGGCATGACCGTTGTCAACGTCATGGGTTGCGGCATCCAGAAGGGTGCAGGCGAGAAGTACCGTGGCGTCGAGATGGATGCAACGCTCCTTCCTAAGGTAAAGGTTGAAGTCGTAGTCAGCGAGATCCCCGTAGATAAGGTGATCGAGGCAGCGAAGAAGGCCCTTTATACCGGACACATCGGCGATGGTAAGATCTTTGTATACGGCGTGGAGAACGTTATCAAGGTTCGTACCGGAGAAGAAGGATTTGCAGCGCTCCAGGACGTGGAATAAAGCATGAACCATGCGGATGAAATTACAAATGGGCCGGCGAATGCTTGCATTCGTTAGGCCATTTGTAATTCCATCCATATGGCGAAGCCATATACATGAGCAAAAGGAAAGCTGCGAAGCAGCGGTTTTGCGAATGGGTATGGTTCATTTTATTATAGTGGAGGTTTTATAGATATGTGTTCGATTATGGGTTATTGTGGAAAAGGCGTCAGCCTTCAAAAGTTTAGGGAGGGCTTTCAGGAGACCATCTCCAGGGGCCCGGATGACAGCCGGATCGTGGATACGGGAGCCGGACTTTTGGGATTTCACAGATTGGCGATCATGGGACTTACGCCGGAAGGCATGCAGCCCTTTTCGCTGGGAAAGAATTACGTCGTATGCAACGGCGAATTATATGGATTCGAAAAAGAGAGGGAAGCGCTGAGACAAAAGGGATATGAATTTGCCAGCGACAGTGATTGCGAGATCCTGCTTCCCATGTATAAAGAATATGGAACAGACATGTTTGCAAAGCTGGATGCGGAATTTGCATGCGTGATCTATGACGGAGAGAACGGACGGTATCTTGCCGCAAGAGATCCCATCGGGATCCGCCCTCTGTACTATGGCTATGATGACAAGGGAACGATCGTGTTTGCCAGCGAAGCCAAGAACCTGGTGAAGCTTGTAAAGCGCGTTATGCCGTTCCCGCCCGGCTATTATTACGTGAGCAGCGACACTACTTACGATTCGGAGCATGAGGCAGAGAAATTCCATTGCTACAGAGACATAACGAAGGTAGATCAGGTTTGCAAGGATGACCTGGAGACGGTTTGCAAAAACATTCATGATAAATTGGTGGCCGGTGTTGAGAAGAGACTGATCGCGGATGCGAAGGTTGGATTCCTTCTTTCCGGAGGTCTGGATTCCTCTTTGGTATGTGCCATTGCGGCGAAGAAATCGGATAAGCCGATCAGAACCTTTGCCATCGGCATGAGCGAGGATGCCATCGATCTGAAATATGCAAAGCAGGTTGCAGATTACATTGGCAGTGATCACAAAGAAGTCTACATGACGCCCGAGGACGTAATCTCCAGTCTGGAGAAGGTGATCAAGCTTCTTGGCACGTTTGACATCACAACGATCCGTGCCAGCATGGGAATGTACCTGGTCTGCAAGGCAATTCACGAGCAGACGGACGTGCGCGTGCTGCTTACCGGCGAGATCTCGGATGAACTTTTTGGATATAAATATACGGACTTTGCTCCTTCAGCGGAGGACTTCCAGGAGGAGGCAGTCAAGAGATTGCATGAGCTCCACATGTACGACGTGTTGCGTGCGGACCGCTGCATCTCCGTAAACTCCCTCGAAGCCCGCGTACCCTTTGGCGATCTTGATTTCGTACAGTACGTGATGAGCATTGATCCTGCGAAGAAGATCAACACCTATGGCAAGGGAAAGTATTTGCTCCGTCATGCATTTGAGGAGGGCGATTACCTGCCTTATGAGATCCTGTGGCGTGAGAAGGCAGCGTTCTCTGATGCGGTTGGACATTCCATGGTGGATTACCTGAAGGAATATGCGGAGAAGAAATATACCCAGGAAGAGTTTGAGAAGGGTTGCCTTAAATATGATCACGCGAGACCCTTCACCAAAGAATCTCTGCTGTATCGTGACATTTTCGAGAAGTACTATCCCGGCCAGGCAGAGATGATCGTCGACTTCTGGATGCCCAACAAATCATGGGAGGGATGTAACGTGAATGATCCTTCCGCCAGAGTTCTTTCGAACTACGGTGATAGCGGAAAGTAGTACTTTTAGTTGATTAGGGGAGATGAGTATGATGACAAAGTACGTATTTGTAACAGGAGGCGTTGTTTCCGGGCTTGGAAAGGGCATTACGGCGGCATCCCTGGGAAGACTTCTCAAGTCTAGGGGATTGAAGGTGGCAGCGCAGAAGTTGGATCCGTACATCAACGTGGATCCTGGTACCATGAGTCCGTACCAGCATGGTGAGGTTTACGTGACCGAGGACGGCGCGGAGACCGATCTGGACCTTGGACACTATGAGAGATTTATTGACGAGGATTTGAACCAGTATTCGAACCTTACGACGGGTAAGGTATACTGGAACGTATTAAACAAAGAAAGACGCGGGGAATATCTTGGTTCCACCGTGCAGGTCATTCCACACGTAACAAATGAGATCAAGGAATTCGTTTACCGCGTGGGGAAAAAGACCAATGCGGACGTGGTGATCACGGAGATTGGCGGTACGATCGGTGACATCGAATCCCAGCCTTTTCTGGAGGCCGTAAGACAGATCTCGCTTGAGGTAGGCCGTGAGAACAGCCTTTTCATTCACGTGTGTCTGGTGCCTTATCTTCATTGCTCGGAGGAGCATAAATCAAAGCCGACCCAGCATTCCGTAAAGGAACTGCAGGGCATGGGCATCAATCCCAACATCATTATCCTTCGCTGCGATGAGCCCTTGGAGGAATCCATCTTTAAGAAGATTTCCATGTTCTGTAACGTGAAGCCGGATTGCGTGATCGAGAACAGAACGCTGCCGAACCTTTATGAAGCTCCGCTGATGCTGGAAAAATCCCATTTTTCAGAGGTGGTTTGCCGTGAGCTTGGCATTCAGGCTCCCGAGCCGGATCTGGCTGAGTGGGCGGACATGGTGGAGAAGATCGGAAAGCGGGACCGCAACGTCGAGATCGGTCTTGTGGGAAAATACGTGGGACTGCATGATGCGTATTTGTCCGTGGCGGAAGCGCTCAGGCATGCGGGATATCATCACGGAACCCACGTAAACATTCACTGGATCGATTCCGAAAAGCTGGAGACGGGAGTTGCAAACGGCATGTCGCAGGAGGAAGTGCTCAGGCAAGAGCTGGGCGGCCTGAACGGCATCATCCTTCCCGGCGGTTTTGGCAACCGCGGCATTGAGGGAATGATCCAGGCTGCAAAGTATGCCAGAGAGCATCAGATCCCGTATTTCGGCATCTGCCTTGGCATGCAGATCGCAGTGATTGAATATGCGAGAAACGTGGCGGGAATACCCGACGCGAACTCGGGTGAATTTGATGAGCAGTGTAAGCACAAGGTGATCGATTTCATGCCCGGACAGAGCGATTCCATTGACAAGGGCGGCACGCTGAGGCTTGGCGCATATCCTTGCAACGTAAAGGGCGGCACTGTTTTGGAGCGGTGCTATGCGGAGACGCAGCCGGCAGATGAAAACGGCGCGCTGGTGATCCATGAGCGTCACCGCCACCGCTATGAGTTTAACAATGACTATCGTGATCTCTTACAAGAAAAGGGACTCACCATCGGAGGAACGTCTCCTGACGGACTCCTGGTGGAGACCGTGGAATTGACGGAGAGGCCTTTCTATCTGGGCGTGCAGTTCCATCCGGAGTTTAAGAGCAGACCGAATAAACCGCACCCGCTCTTTAACGGATTCATCGGAGCGGCATTAAAAAAATCCGTGGAAGAGGGGCGGCAGGCATGAAAAAAGAAAAGCTGACGAGGGGACTTCAAGTGACCAAGGAGGCGGAGAACGTCTTCGCAGAAGAAAAGCTTCATGAGGAATGCGGCGTGTTTGGCATCTTTTCGCCGAAGCCATACAAAATCGCCAATGACGTATACTATGGACTTTATGCCCTGCAGCATCGCGGTCAGGAAAGCTGCGGCATCGTCGTAAATGATGACGGACTCTTCTTTTCGCACAAGGATCTGGGGCAGGTGAGCACGGTCTTCGACGCGGAGGAAATCTCAAAGCTTCCCGAGGGAACGATGGCGGTGGGACACGTGCGTTATGGAACCACCGGAGGGAATAACCGGAACAATTGTCAGCCCATTGAGGTCAATCATCAAAAGGGAAAGATGGCGCTGGCTCATAACGGAAATTTGAGCAATGCCTATGAACTGCGAAATGAGCTGGAGCTGTCAGGAGCCATTTTCCATTCGACTTCGGACACGGAGATCATCGCTTACGTCGTGACGAGAGAGCGCTTAAAGGCGCCATCCATCGAGCAGGCCGTACTGGAGAGCATGAAATACCTGGAGGGTGCGTATTCCATCGTTCTCATGTCGGCGACAAAGCTGATCGCGGCGCGGGATCCGCATGGGTACAGGCCTTTGTGTTACGGCCGGCGCAGTGACGGCAGCTACGTGGTCGCTTCGGAGACCTGCGCGCTGGAGGCAGTGGGAGCAAAGCTGGTGAGGGAGCTTAGGCCCGGCGAACTCCTTGTCTTTACGGATCAGGGCATTATCAAGCATACGCAGCATTGCGATACGGCGAAGAAGCAAATCTGTATTTTTGAATATATTTATTTTGCGCGTCCCGACTCCGTGATCGAAGACGTGAGCGTGCATGCGGCGAGAGTCAAGGCAGGTGAGATCCTGGCGCGAGAGTTCCCCGTGGAGGCTGACGTCGTCGTTGGCGTGCCGGATTCCGGATTGGACGCGGCGCTTGGATATGCCAGATATTCCGGCATACCCTATGGCATTGGTTTCATCAAGAATAAATACATCGGAAGAACCTTTATTTCTCCCGGGCAGGAAGAGCGCAACAACCAGGTGAAGATCAAGCTCAATCCCTTAAAGGATACGGTGGACGGGAAGCGCGTGATCCTGGTGGATGATTCCATTGTCCGCGGCACCACCAGCGAGAGGATCGTGCGGCTTCTGCGGGAGGCCGGCGCGGCAGAGGTACACGTGAGGATCTCCTCCCCGCCATTTACGAACCCTTGCTATTACGGGACGGACATTGATTCCAAGGAGAACCTGATCGCCTGCCAGATGAGCATACCGGAGATCGCGAAGGAGATTGGCGCGGATTCCCTGGGATATCTTCCGATCACCACCCTAAAAGAACTGGTGGGGCATGAAGGATATTGCGATGCCTGCTTTAGCGGGCGATACGCGACTGCAATTCCAACCAACACGAACAAGAACCGCTTCGAGAAACGGTTGTCGGAGCGAGAGTAATATATCACGGGTTTGGTCACGGGGATGTCCCCGTGACCAAACCCGTGACTTAATTTTATGGCGAAAATAGTTGAAGTCCCCCTTTGTTCATCATATAATGAAAAATGGATGCGAATTTAGGGCGAATGGACTTGGGTAGAGGGTAATGAAACAATACAATTCGAGGATCAAGGGAATACTGTGCATCTTGGCGGCGGCGTTCGGGTTTTCGCTGATGACGTTTTTTGTCAGACTTTCCGGCGACGTGCCGACCATGCAAAAGGCCTTTTTCCGGAATGCATTTGCGGCGGTGATCACCGTCATTTTGCTGCTCAGAAGCGAAGATAAATTTCACGTAAAAAAGGGCAGTTGGGGAGACATAGCGCTCCGGTGTTTGTTTGGCACCAGCGGCCTGATCTGTAATTTTTATGCGATCGACAGACTTGGGATCGCGGATGCCAACATGCTGAACAAGCTTTCTCCTTTCTTTGCCATCTTGATCTCCATTCCCGTTTTGAAAGAAAAACCAAAGCTGATGGACGTGGCGGCAACGGTGATCGCGTTTATCGGTGCGCTGTTTATTATCCGGCCAGGCGGTGACGTGTCCGTCGTGCCGGCACTGATCGGCTTATATGGCGGATTTGGCGCGGGCACGGCCTACGTGTTTGTAAGGCGGCTTGGGGGCAAGGGAGAACGCACTTCCATCATCGTACTGTGCTTTTCCCTGTTCTCCTGTCTGGTCACGGCGCCGTTTTTGCTCTTTGATTATCATCCCATGACGGGAAGACAGTGGCTCTGCCTGATCATGGCAGGCGTGGCGGCATCCCTTGGGCAGTTTGGCATTACGTCGGCCTATAAATTTGCGCCGGCGAAGGAGATTTCCGTATTTGATTACACACAGGTTATTTTCGCGGCGATCCTGGGCATGCTATTCTTGAATGAAACGCCCAACGCATGGAGCATTGTTGGCTACGTGATCATTATTGGCACGGCATTCATTCGTTGGCACCACGCGCTGAAGAGATCGCATCTGGAGGCGGAAACCGGAAAATAAAGTTTACGCGAGACCAACGCAGGAGGAAAAGAATTTGACGCACGTAAGAAGGGCAGAAGAGAAAGACATTCCAAGAGTATTGGAGCTCTTGGTGCAGGTGGACATGGTGCATCATAACGGCCGCCCGGATCTTTTTAAGGGGCCGGCGACGAAATATAATGCGGAGGAGCTGAAAGAGATCTTCGCAAATGATGAGACGCCGGTGTATGTCTGCGAAAATGAGCAGGGTATCGTCCTAGGGCATGCGTTCACAATTTATAAGCAGATATTGAATGACAGCGTGCTAACGGATGTAAGAACGCTGTACGTTGATGACATATGCGTCGACGAGAAGGCGCGCGGTCAAGGCGTAGGAAAGGCATTGTATGAACACGTGGTAGAATTTGCAAAGTTGCAAGGCTTTTACAACGTGACGCTGAACGTCTGGACCTGCAACCCGTCCGCAATGAAGTTTTATGAAGCGATGGGACTGAAACCCCAAAAGATTGGCATGGAACTGATCCTGTAACGCGCGTGCACGGATGCCTGGCGGAAGGATGGGGGAACTCATGAAAAAAAGGATTTATGCAGGGCTTACGATCTGTCTGCTGCTTTTGCTTACGGGATGTGAAGCCAAGGAAAAACAGCCTGATAATTTGGACAATACGGATGCGACGGCTCCCTTTGAGGCCGTTACCATCACTCCGGAACCGGAGGAACGGCGCCTGGAAACGGTTTGGCTTCGTGCTGACACTCTGGACTTTGCCATGCAGATTCCCAAGGAACTGACGACGGAGCCTAAGAAGGAAGGGAATCTCAATTACGTGTTTGAGGGAATCAATGATTCTCTTTCGGTTTCGTTGCAAAGATGGGACCAGGTAAGTAAGCCGGATGCTGCGGCTCTTGCGGAACTGATCACGCGAAATAACGGTCAGAAGACGGAAATCGTAAATTGCGGGGGACGCGAATTCGTCAAGGTGGATTGGCCTCACGGTGAAGTCAATTATTATCTGCTTTCGGAGGACGGAGACGCTTACGTCTTGTGGATCACGCCTTACGTGATGCGAGATCCCGACGTATATTGGAAGGTGAAGCAGATGGAAGAAAGCATCTGCAGTATTCAGAACGTGCCAAAGGGAGAGGAGAGCGTGCGGGCGGAAGGCACGTCTTCGAAAGAACTGGATTATTGCGTACTGATCGATAGGAAGCATGCCCTGCCGGAAGGTTGGGAGGAGAACCTGGATCTGGTTTCCATGGTCAATTCCGTCGGAGATACGGTTCGGGCCGAACGTACGGCATACAAGGCATATTTAGAACTGAAAGCTGACCTTTTGGAAAACGAAGGGATCGACGTGGACTTGGATTCCGCTTACAGGAGCGTAGCCTACCAACAGGAGATCATGGACCGCTTTACGGAAAAGTATGGCGCGGCATATGCGAAGAGAACCGTGGCGACGCCGGGGTATTCCGAGCATCATACGGGACTTGCGCTCGATCTGTATTTTCGGTTGGACGGCGTGGAGGTGTATGAGAACGAGGATTTGGTAAAGTATCCAGAGGTGTGGAAAAAGATTCACGCAAGGCTTGCGGATTACGGTTTTATCCTCCGATATCCCGGAAGAACGGACGGAACCGTGGATTATACTTATGAACCGTGGCATATTCGCTACGTTGGCAGCGTAGAAGCGGCAAAAGAGATTATGGCAATGCCGGCCTTTTCTTTTGAAGACTGGCTGGCAGCGCGTTAGAAGACTTTAATGAGGGAAGCTTATGTGGATGATGGTCATGAGCGCATTTGCGCTGGGTTTTCTTGTCGGGATTGCCTACCTTACGGTAGCCGTGGCGAGATTTGGTTTGATTAAAAGGATGGCAGGCAAGAGGAAATTCCTAGGTTATGTCATTTCCTTCCTGATTCTGGCCGCACTGACGGTTTTGGCAGGCTTTGTTTTTTCTGCGATCAATGCAGTGATCATTGGCCTTCATTTTGTTTTTTTCTTCCTGCTGTTTAACGCATTGGGAAAGATCTTTGGGAAGCGCATTCCCAAAACGAAGGTTTACTGGCAGGGATGGCTGGCGGTTCTTACTTCGGTAATCTATCTTGTCGCTGGATATTTTTTTGGCAATCACGTATGGCAGAAGGATTACGTGCTTCAGACAAAGAAGCAGGTTGGCGTGATCAGGATCGCAATGATTGCAGACATTCATTTGGGGACGACATTTGACGCGGAAGGTTTTGAGAAGCACTTACGGACGATTCAGGGACAAGATCCTGACCTTCTTTTGATCGCGGGAGATTTTGTCGATGATTCGACGAAGAGGGATGATTTTGAAAAGGCCTGTGAGGCACTTGGGAGGATGAACCTTCGGCATGGCATATGGTATGCCTATGGAAATCATGATCCGGGATATTACGGAGGACGTGATTTTAACAAGAAAGACATACGGCAAATTCTTGAAAAAAATGGAGTTCGCGTTTTGGAGGACGAGTACGTCCTCGTGGATGACAGATATTACGTCGCAGGGCGGCGCGACTGCTATGACTCCCAGCGGAAGGACATAAACGAGTTTTTGTCCGGCATTGACGAGAGCAAGTACGTCATTGTCATCAACCACGAACCGAATGATTACGAGAGAGAGGTAACGTCGGCGGCTGATCTTGTGGTTTCCGGGCATACGCACGGCGGACAGCTGGTGCCGTGGACAATCTTGAGCAGGATTGTACGCGTGGATGATCTTGTTTACGGTCACGTTAGACGGGGCAACGTGGATTTTATCGTGACCTCCGGCATTTCAGACTGGGAGATTCCTTTTAAGACAGGCACGTGGTCGGAGTACGTGATCATCACCGTGGAAGGAAACTAATACTATACAAACAAGCGGAAAAATGCTATAATTCATTGTTGCAGACAGTAAAATAAAAGAGTTGAGAGAAGCGAAAGAGCTATGGGTTTACATTTTTATTTCGACAATTATTCCCCTGCGGGAGACATATTGGTGATGGCCATCAGCCTAGTGATCTTCGTGTTGCTTTCTGCATCCTACGTAAACAGGTCAAAGGTATTTGGAGTGTATTTGACCATCGTTTCTTTCACGTTTATGGCTGCATTGACTAACGTGATTAGTCATAATTTATATGAGTTTGTCGAGGGCGTTAACCGTTTAGTGCCTTTTTGGATGAATATTGGATATCATGCAATTCTGTATGCCATTTTATTGTTGTACGTGATTTACGTTACGGAGGTTATGCGGCTGGAAGGTGACAAAAAACGTTTAACGATCGGCATCGGTCTCGTCACGTTTTTTATCGTTAATGCAGCGGACGTCGCAATAACCCTGCAGGACAACGGATTCCGCGTGAATGAGGAGAGTGTGTCCATCAGCGGAAAGAGTACGTTCACGTATGGGTACTTGGCCTTCGTTATTTTGATCGTGATTTTGCTCATGACGTACCGAAAAAGAATCTATCAAAGAGTGATGATGGGCTTTTACGGAACCATGATGATTTCGTTTTTGCTCATATTCATGCAGGGAAGATTGGGTAATACTTCTCTTACGGTAGGTACGTTTTTGTTGCCATCCATCGCCATGTTGTATCTGGTCCATTCCAATCCCTACGATCTTGAGATCGGTTCCATCAATTCCAAGGGTCTTGAGGACACAGTCAGCTATTACTATGAAAAGGGAATTCCCATGATCGTGGTGAGCCTTTTCCTTCCTGACTTTGAGGTGGACGGGAAAAAGCTTTCGAAGGAGCTGCAGGAAACGATCCGAAGGTTCGCAAGTGCGTATTTCCGAGGATGCGTATTGTTCCAGATAAGTAACGGTCACGTTATCTTTATTGCGAAGAAGAGTCTGAACGTGAATTACAAGCAAAAACTAAAGGCAATGATCGAGGCCTTTCACGCAGAATATGAAAAGTTTCGCTATGATTACAAGATTATTGTGGGAGATTCCGTCGAGAAGATCAGCAGAAAAAATGAATATGTCCGCTTTATCAAAAGCATTCAACAGCACATGAAGATGAATGACATTCACGTGATCAAGGAAAAGGACGTAAGCGAATACGAAGAGTACGAGAACCTTTTGGATGAACTGAATGACATATGCAAGAAGGGGGATCTGAAGGACAAGCGGGTACTTGCTTATTGTCAGCCAGTTTATAACCTAAAGGAGGAGAAATACGACACCGCGGAAGCGCTGATGCGATTGGACGTTCCCAAGCGAGGGATCATTTATCCCGAGCAGTTTATTCCCATTGCGGAGGAAAATGGCTTGATCCACGGCCTTACGAAGATCATGCTTTATAAGACCTGTGAGGAGATCGGCAAGCTGATCCATGAAGGATATGAAGTGAACCGCGTGTCCGTCAACGTGTCCATCACGGAAATGCATGATTTGTCCTTTGTGGATGACGTATTTGCGATCATCCGTGACAGCAGCGTGCCGGATGACAAGATTGCGATCGAGATCACGGAATCACAGACGGAGCATGATTTTGTCGTGGTAAAGAACAAGATCAACGAGCTTCGCGAGCGGGGCATCCGGATTTATCTGGACGATTTTGGAACGGGTTATTCCAACGTGGAGAGAATTTTGGAGCTTCCCTTCGACATTATCAAGTTTGACAAGTCTCTTGTCGTTGCGTCGGAAGGAGACGAAAGGTCCGAAAAGATGGTTGGCAGCCTTGCAAGCATGTTCTCTTCCTTAGATTTTTCCGTATTATATGAAGGCGTGGAGACGGAGGGCGATGAGAAACGCTGTACGGACATGTGCGCGTCCTATCTGCAGGGATATAAATATTCCCGTCCCATCCCGATCTCGGAACTGCGTAATTACTTTACGAAACGCGCATGGAGATAAAAGCATATGGTTTATTTGGGTCAGGCCTCCTGACCCAAATTTTTTTTGCAATTTTTTTCCTTTTAAGGTTCACTTAAGATTGGGGGGATATATTGTAAGAGAAGTCAAGCACGGGAGGTGTTTCAAATGAGTGAAAAGAAAAGAGGAACAATAGTAAAAAGAATCTGCGTTACGACGCTGTGCGGCGTGCTATTCGGAGGATCATCCGCAGCAGCCTTTTATGGAGTAAATACATATCTAAATCAAGGGACGGGAGCATCGGAAACCGTTGCGTACGTATCAGAAGAGAAGGGCTTTGGCAGCATTCTTGAGGAAGCAAAGCAGGAGACGGAAGAAACTACGGAATCGAAACCTTCGGTCACCCTTTCCAACGTATCTTTCTCCGCTGGAGACGGGCAGTCCTCATTGAATCTTGACGTCAGCGACATTGCTGAGGGAATGATGCCAGCCATGGTATCCATCACCAACGTCAGCGTTCAGGAAGTGCAGAACTATTTTGGATGGTTTGGCAGGGGTCAGACCCAGGAACTGAAGAGCAGCGGAACGGGCATCATTATTGGACAAAACGAAAATGAGCTTTTGATCGTGACCAACAATCACGTGGTAGAAGACGCTACTACGCTTTCCGTTTGCTTCGTGGATGAAGAGGTTTGCGAGGCGATCATCAAGGGAACGGATCCTGACAATGATCTTGCAGTCATCGCAGTAAAGCTTTCTGACGTGAAGGAAGAAACCGCTGACGTGATCAAGGTGGCAAAGATTGGCAACTCTGACGCGCTTAAGGTTGGAGAGCAGGTTGTGGCAATCGGTAACGCGCTTGGCTACGGTCAGTCCGTGACGACGGGAATCGTCAGCGCCCTAAACCGTCAGATCGACACGACGGATGCGATCATGATCCAGACGGATGCAGCGATCAATCCCGGCAATTCCGGCGGCGCGCTTCTTAACATGAACGGAGAGGTGGTTGGAATTAATTCCGCGAAGTTTAGCTCCACGGAGGTGGAAGGCATGGGATATGCCATCTCCATCACCACGGCCACGCCGATCATTGAAGATCTTATGAACCGTACCACCAGAGAGAAGGTTTCCTCTGAGAATGCATCCTACGTGGGAATCAACGGAGAGGATGTTACGGAACAGATCTCCGCTGCATATGGAATTCCGCAGGGCGTATACGTAACCTACGTTGCAGAGGATTCTCCCGCAAGTGAGGCAGGGATCACCGCGAAGAACATTATTACCAAATTTGATGGCGTTCGCATCACAAGCCTTACCGGGCTCCAGGAGAGATTGGAGTATTATGCGGCAGGAGAGACCGTAGAGGTTACCCTTCAGGTTTTGGAAGGAAACGAATACGTTGAAAAGATCGTGGAGATCACGCTGGGAGCAACGCCGGTAACTCAGAAAAATGATGCCCAGGGCGGATGGAGTTTCCCTGGCGGCGGATATGGCAGACCATAAGGAATCTAAGTTTTTAAGGAGAGGCGAAAGCCTCTCCTTTTTATTTTGGCTTTTTATCAAATACAAAATTCCTACAAATGCCACAATACCTATTGACATAGTAGGAAAATGGTTATATGATGTTTATATTCTGGAAAGGAGGGACGGATCATGATCGTTTCAACAAGGGTAGAATATGGCGTCATGGCACTTTTGGACATTGCGATTCATTCGGAAAACGGAATCAGCGTGTCAACTGCAGAGATCTCAGAGAGACAAAACGTTTCTCAAAAATATTTGGAACAGATATTGCCGCTTCTGCGTCAGGCGGGCTTGATCCGTGCGCAAAAAGGCTTGCGGGGAGGCTATCGCTTATCACGGCCAGCCGCAAACGTAAAGCTTTCTGAGGTGATCAAAGCGTTGGATGCGGACATTCTGGCAGACATGGAACCTGTGGAAGAAGGGCGCGCGGGCGCGCTTCGCTGTTGCATTAACGAATGCCTTTGGGTGAGATTGAATGGACTTCTTCGGGAGTATGCGGAGAAAGTAACGCTGGCAGAATTCCTTGCGGAGTGCAAGGGAAAAACTTCCGGCAGCTGGGATATGTACGTAATATAACCAGGTCAGGGTTGGGCTAGGGTTGGGTCAGGGGGACGTGGCGTTGACTGGATTAAAGTAAAACGTTATACTTACAATAGATTCAGGTATTTCTTTCAAAAAATCATCATTGTGGGGAGGCGTTTTATGAAGGATTTTTCAAGATTGGACAATTTGCTGAAGGGCTTTGTTGAGCAGGGAACGAATCCGGGCTGCGCGGTAGCGATCATGCAGGGAGATGAAATGATCTACCACGGGGAAGCGGGATACGCGGACGTTGAATCTGGGAAGAAGGTGGACGTCCACAGCATGTTCAGCCAGGCTTCAACGACGAAGCTGTTTACTTACGCCATTCTTGGCATGATCTACGAAGAAGGAAAGTTCCTTTTTGGCGATCCGCTGTATTACTATCTGCCGGAGTGGAAGAATACGCAGAAATACGTCATGCGTCCAAACGGAGAGATCGTAGTGGAACCGTTGGAGAAACCGATCACCATCCGGGATGCGGTTGCCATGACGTGCGGGCTTCCGTATTGCATGGTGCCGTCAGCAAATCCGACGACGCCGACGCTGGCTGCCATGAGCAGACAGATGGCGGAGCTTCTGAAGAAGGGACCCAGCACCATTGCTGAGGAGGTGCGCGTCATGGCGAATGTTCCCGTGATGTTTGAGCCAGGTTCTCACTGGCAGTATGGTTTTGGCTCTGAAATTACGGGCGTTCTCGTCGAGACGTTTGAGGGAAAGCCGTTGCGGGAGGTCTTTAAGGATCGCCTTATCGATCCTTTGGAGCTTGAGGATGCGGATACGTTTGCCCGCCCTTGGAATCAGGACCGCATCGTAACGAATTACGCAAAGAAGGGACCGGGACAGTTTGAGAGGGCAACGGACTTCTCGGCACTGAATCCTGAGAGCGTGCCCGCGGGTGCCCGTCCGAATCTTCTCATCAGCGCCCATGATTTTGCGGTATTTATGCAGATGCTGGCGAACGGCGGCACCTATAAGGGAAAGAAATTCCTGGGCAGCGGTACGGTGGCAATGCTTCATGAAAACCAGCTTGGTCCCGTTCAGATGGCTGATTTTGAGAATGACTATCTGGCTGGCTATGGTTACGGACTGGGCTTTCGGACGCTCCTTACGCAGAAGTATGGTCATAACGGACATCTTGGTAATTTTGGCTGGACTGGCGGCACCGGCATTTGGGTGGAAGCGGATCCCGTTGCCAAATTCTCCGTTGCATACATGCACAACATGCGTCCGAACGAGGAGCTTTATCATCATCACAGAGTGCGCGCGGTGGTAAATGGGATCATGCTGTAAGCGGGAGCTGACAGGAGACGGAAACTTGCCGAAAGCACAAGGCATATGGAAAGTGATGGAAAGGAAAGGATGGAAAAAGAAAAGGCCAGGCGGTTACGCCTTGGCCTTCTTTGTTTTCTGGGATGGAGTTTTCGCCACGGGCTTGAGTAAATCCGTGAGCTTTTTCTCATAGAAGAAATTGTGAACCATGTTGTCGTACTCAGTCCACATGGGCAGAGTGTGACAGCTGTTCCTTCTGGGACAGTCGTTGAAGTCGCCTGACAGACAGCTCACGGAGGAGAGTTTTCCTTCCATGACCTCCAGTATTTCACCAACGTTATATTCTTCAGGCTTGCGACATAGTTTGTAACCGCCGCCCTTTCCGCTGGCACCGATGAGCAAATTGCCCGTCACCATGTCTTTTACGATGATCTCGAGATACTTTTTCGAAATCTCTTGTCTTTCCGCAATGTCTTTTAGGGGAACAAACGATTCATGTCCGTTATTCTCTGCCAGATCGATCATGACGCGCAATGCATAACGTCCCTTGGTTGTAATCATGGAATCACCGCCTTTTCCTAAAACTTAATTTACCCTATTATACCTCGGGTAAATAGGTAAATCAAGACATTTTTCATAAACCTATTGACACGGTAGGTAAATAGGAATATAATCCAGATATGTCATAAAGCAAAAAAATTCAGAAGAATAGGAAAAGGAGAAGATGCCGTGATATATGCTGATAATGCCGCAACTACAAAAATGAGCTCCCGCGCGATTGAAACCATGGTTTCCTTGATGAAGGAAACCTTTGGAAATCCCTCGAGCCTCTATACAATCGGACAGAGAGCCAAGGAGGTTTTGGAGCAGGCGAGAAAGGACGTCGCAGAAGTGATCGGGGCTGATCCAAGAGAGATTTTGTTCACCTCCGGCGGGAGTGAGGCTGACAACCAGGCGATCATTTCCGCTGCAAAAATTGGGGAGAAAAAGGGAAAGAAGCACATTATTTCCTCTGCGTTTGAGCATCACGCGGTGCTTCATACCTTAGAAAAATTAAAGAAGGAAGGCTATGAGATCACGCTTCTTGACGTGCACGAGGACGGGCTTGTACGCCCTGAGGAGCTTGAGGCTGCCATCCGCGAGGATACCTGCCTGGTGACCATTATGTACGCGAATAACGAGATCGGAACCATCCAGCCGATCCGGGAGATCGGGGCAATTTGCAGAAAGCACGGCGTACTTTTCCACACGGATGCGGTTCAGGCAATTGCACACGTTCCCGTGAACGTGGTGGATGACAATATTGACCTGCTTTCTTCTTCGGCGCATAAATTCCATGGCCCCAAGGGCGTAGGCTTCTTATATGCAAAGAAGGGCATTCTGCTTTCCAATCTGATCGAGGGCGGCGCGCAGGAACGCGGAAAGAGGGCCGGCACGGAGAACGTTCCCGGCATTGCGGCCATGGCTGCCGCGTTAAAGGAAGCGGCGGAGCATCTGGAGGAAAACAGTGAGAAGCTTAAGAAAAGACGCGACCAGTTGATTGCGGGACTTCGTGAGATCCCTCATTCCGCGCTGAACGGCCATGAGACAAAGAGACTACCGGGCAACGTGAATTTCTGTTTTGAGGGAATTGAGGGAGAGTCCCTGCTGCTTCTTTTGGACGACAAGGGAATTTCCGCTTCCTCCGGCAGTGCCTGCACCTCAGGATCTTTGGATCCTTCCCACGTGCTTCTTGCCATCGGAAGGGTACACGACGTGGCACATGGGTCCCTCAGATTGACCTTAGGCGAGGACGTGACGGAAGAACAGGTTGATGAGATCATCCAGTCCGTAAAAGAGGTTGTGGAATATCTTAGGAGCTTCTCGCCAATCTGGCGAGATCTCATGGCTGGGAAGAAACCGTTTATTCTGTAATATGAAAAAAAGAAAATGGATTTAGGAGGAACGTATCATGGCATTATACAGTGAAAAGGTAATGGATCATTTCCGCAATCCGCGTAACGTGGGCGTGATCGAGAATGCGGACGGCGTCGGCGAGGTTGGCAATGCAAAGTGCGGTGACATCATGAAGATGTATTTGAAAATCGATGATGACGTTATTTCGGACGTAAAATTCGAGACCTTTGGATGCAGCAGCGCGATCGCGTCAAGCTCCATGGCAACTGAGCTCATTAAGGGAAAACCCGTGTCAGAAGCAATGCAGCTGACGAACAAGGCCGTTGCGGAGGCATTGGACGGACTGCCGGATTATAAGATGCACTGCTCCGTCCTTGCGGAGGAGGCCATCCGCTCCGCGTTAGATGACTATTACAAGAAAAAGGCAGAGAATTAAGCGCACAACCGTTGAAGGGATAGATCGCAGACTTTACGGAATGCTTTATGGTCTTACGGAAGAAAATGGGGAGGAGGTGCCGTCATGAATTTAAATCAACTAAAATACGTGCTTACGGTTGCGGCGTCGCCTTCCATGCGTGAGGCGGCGACGAAGCTCTACGTGTCGCAGCCGGCGCTCTCGAGTTCCATCACGGATCTCGAAACGGAGCTGGGCATCATGATCTTTGAACGCTCCAATAAGGGCATTGCCCTGACGCAGGAGGGCAGGGAATTTGTCACCTATGCCAAGAAGGTGCTTGGCCAGTACGAAATCCTCGAGGAGCGCTATCTGTCCTCCGACAAGGAGAAGGAACGCTTTTCCGTTTCAACGCAGCATTATAATTTTGCGATCCGTTCTTTTTCCAACGTGATCAGCAGATTTCAGCCGGAGAAGTATTCCTTCTCCATTCATGAGACGAAGACACGCGAGGTCTTGGAAAACGTCAGGGACTTAAAAAGTGAGGTTGGCGTTGTTTCCTATTCTGGTAATAATGAAAAGGTTTTGAAAAAGCTGCTAAAGGAATATCAGTTGGAGTTTGTGCCGCTGATGCAACGGGAGACCTATGCGTACGTTTGGAAGGGGCATCCCTTCGCAGGCCGGAAGGAGATCTCACTGGAAGAACTTCGGGAGTATCCGTGCGTGGTTTTCGATCAGACGGATGACAGTAATTTTTATCTTACCGAGGAAGCGATGGCGGACTATGATTTCACGAAGCTGATCAAGTCGGATGACAGGGCAACCACCATGGAGCTCATCGCCAGCTTAAAGGGGTATTCCATCGGTTCCGGCATGCTATCCGAGAATGACGCGATCCTGCAGGGACTTGTGGCCATCAAACTGAAGGAAGAGGATCCGCTGGTCATCGGGTACATCACGAGAAAGGGAAGCAAGCTTTCCTCCTATGGCAAGGCCTACGTGGAAGAACTCCTTAGCTATCGGGAACTGTAAGCTTCGCAATGCGTTGAAAGTAAACCCCATTGGCACGTTTGTCAATGGGGTTTTGGTTTGACTTGCGCGATAACCATAGTTTATCACGAGCGATAGAAGTCACGTAATTTACAATTCGCTTGCAAAGTATTATGATCAATTCATCGCAAGCGACGATACGTCGCACGAAATAAATGAAAGCCATGAAAGAGAACATGGAGAAAGGAGCAATGGCAATGACTAGAGCAGAATTAAGAGTAAAGGAGAATACGATGATGATGTGTTGCTGTTGCTGCATGATGCGTAGGTTCATACAGTCTACTTAGAGTATCCATGAAACAATAAGCAATGCAAGGGGCAGACAGTTTCACGGTGCGTGAGCTGTTTTTTTATTGCTCAAATGCCAACGTGCAAAGTAAAAATCAACAAGGAAAATCAAAACAAAAATCAAAACAAAAATCAAAACAAAAATCAAAACAGAAAAATTAAAACAGAAAAATCAAAAAAAAATCAAACAAGTGAAAAGGAGATTCCTACCATGGCAGATAGTTGCAGTTTAAGTTTTCATAAAGCACAGAACGTAAAAACAGATTATACGGATGAACTTGCAGAGAAGTTCGCGGCAGAGGCAGGAGGCCTCGCACCCAGACCGAACGAGCAGAGAGATGAGACCAATGAGAGAGGCGTTTTCGTACGCCAGCCGAACTCCTTCATCGTTCCCTTTGGTGACAAGGAAGGCGAGCATAAGGCAGAGGCAAATCGCTTTGCCATCTACTGGGCACACGGATGCAACTGGTCCAATCGCCCCGTGATCGCAAGAGACCTGCTGGGATTGCAGGACGTGATCGCAGACCAGACCACGAGTCATTCCGGCGAGACCAACAAGTATGGCCACGGCTTTGCTGACCAGAAGGATTTTAGAGATCCCATCACGGGCGTTCATTTCCTTTCTGAATTTTATAAGAATGCAAATCCGGAATATAAGGGACGCGCAACAACGCCTACCTTTGTGGACGTTGTTGAGAAGAAGGCAGTCAATAACGATTATCACAGATTGTCCAATTACATTGAAGTACAGTTCAGAAAGTTCCAACCCGTGGATGCACCGGACCTGTATCCCAAGAAGTACAGAAAAGAGATCGATGAGTTCAATGACTGGCTCTTCCCTCATATCAATAATGGTCATTACCGCATGGCATTTGGCGTGTCATGGGAAGCATACAACGAGGGCTATGAAGATTTCTTTGATTCCCTGGAGAAGCTGGACAAGAGACTGGAGACCAACCGTTTCATCTTTGGTGACTACATTACGGATTCTGATATCCGCGCCTACGTATCCCTGGTAAGGTGGGAGACCGGATACTTTAGGTCCATCGGCCCCATGAAGAAGAGGATCACGGAATATAAGAACATTTGGGGATATGTAAGAGAGCTCTATTCCATTCCTCAGTTTGCAAAGTATACCTTCTTCCGCGAGGGCCGCGGCATTGGCGGAGGTAAGGGATTCTTCAAGGGTTATGAGGAGCGCATCGTGCCCCTGATTCCGTTCGAGGAGCTTTGGAAGACGGATCATGAGAGAGCAAAGCTTTCCGCTGATCCTGAGAATCTGTTCCTAAAGCACCCCGAGGGGGAGACGCCGGAGGATTATCAGTCCGAGATTTCCGAGACCATTTGGAATTCCCCTTCCTGGGAGGACAGGGAGCCGACCAATTACAGACCTGATTTTGACGTTACCGTAAATCCCTTAAAGGGACTCTTAAGCAATAAATAATCACTAGTTCATTGGAGGAAACAATTATGAAAAAGAAAATTTTGAGCATATTGGCAGCGGCGTTTGGCGTATCTTTATTGGCGGGAGCCCTTGCGGGATGTGGCAATGCCTCTCCCAAGGCAAGTGCGGCCGGGGCGGAGCAGAAGGTTGAGAGCACAGGCACGTCTTCGGACGCAACCGTTACGAAGATCAAGGTTCACGTAAGTCAGGGCCCGGCACCTTACCTTTACGTAAAGGAAGACGGCACGCCGGATGGCTTTGACTTTGCGGTATTCAAGGAGGCAATTGACAGACTTCCCGAGTATGAGGCAGAGTACGTATCCGCAACGGACGGCCTTACCGGAGTCCTTTCCGGACTCTATGACGTCACCGTTGGCAACTGGGTATGGCGCGAGCAGAGAGGCGAATCTTATTACTTTTCCTATCCTTATAAGATCACGGACAAGGCATTTGTACAGAGAGAGAATGACACTCCCTTAAAGGACCTGCATGATGCAGCCGCAAGAGGGTATTCCGTGATCGTCGGCGCTTCCGGCGGTGACACTGCGGCCCTCGAACAGTGGAACGCGGAGCATCCGGATGAGCAGATCAAACTGATCTATTCCGATGCAGGCGTGGTTGTCAGATACCAGCAGGTTGCAGACGGCGCGGCAGACTTTACTCTGGATGACGGTCCGATGATCTCTGCATACTTTGACGAGTATCAGTTCCAGGGCATTAAGAAGGTAACGCTTGGCGAGGAGGCGCTTGCAGACATTCTGCCTACCGTGAATACCTATTATCTTTATGCGAAGGACGAAAAGGGCAAGAAGCTGCGTGACGACATAAACGTGGCGATCAAGGAACTCTATCAGGACGGCACGCTGGAAAAGCTCTCACAGCAGTATTTTGGCTATGCCACGACTCCTGCGGCAGAAGATTTTGAAAGCACAATCAACTAAAGCTTTGCATAAGGGCGGCCGAAGAGTGCCGCCCTTTCCAATATATGGCTTGCGGTGAAACGCAAAGAAGGGAGTGGGAAGATGACAGGAAAAATATTCGATTTTAAGTTGGTATTCACGCAGATCCCGGATCTGTTAAAATATCTCCCGGTCACCATGGAATTGGCGATCGCGTCTACGGTTTTTGGAATGCTTTTGGGACTTTTGATCGCCATCATCAAGATCAAGAAGGTGAAGGTGCTGGATAAGCTGGCGACCTTTTACGTATCGCTGGTGAGAGGGACGCCCGTGCTGGTGCAATTGTACATTGCGTACTTTGGTGTACCGATGTTACTGAAATATATCAATCAGCAGACGGGGAGCGATCTCAAGGTGGCAGCGATTCCCGGTTTTGTGTATGCAGTTTTGGCGCTTGGATTTAACCAGTCCGCCTTTGACGCGGAGGTATTCCGGGCAGCGCTTCTCTCCGTAGACAAGGGACAGCATGAGGCGGCTGCAGCCATAGGCATGACGGGATGGCAATCCCTTCGCAGAATCATTATCCCGGAAGCGCTGTCCGTGGCGCTGCCGTCCCTGGGAAATTCTTTTATCAATGCAATCAAGGGAACGTCACTGGCGTTTACCTGTGCAGTGGTGGAGATGACTGCGGAAGGAAAGATTTTGTCCGGCAGAAATTACAGATATTTTGAGGTATACGTATCCCTGGCAATCATTTACTGGGCGATCACGATCCTGTTTGAGAAGATCTTGAAATTTGTTGAAAAGAAGATTTCCGTTCCGGAGCAGGTGGAACAGATCCGTCCGGAGGAGCTGGAAAGCCTTAGAAATCAAAAAAGCAGGGCTTATGCCGCAAAGAAGAACCACAATGGATTGGGAGGTGAATTGGCATGGCAGAAAAACAGAGGTTTGTCATAAAGGATCTGAAAAAGAAATTTAACAACAACGTTGTTTTGGACGGCATTGACCTCACCATCAACGAAGGCGACGTGCTGGGCGTGATCGGGCCTTCCGGTACCGGAAAGTCAACGCTTCTTCGCTGCATTAACCAACTTGAAGTTCCTGAGAGCGGATCCATTGAGATCGGGGAGAGTCAGATCGATCTGTCCAATGCGAAGAAGTCAAACCTGAAGAACGTGACGCAGCTCCGTCAGAGAACTGGCATGGTCTTCCAGAGATTTAACTTGTTTCAAAAGAAGACGGCGCTGGAGAACGTAATGGAAGGGCTGATCACCGTACAGAAAAAGAGCAAGGACGAGGCAAGGAAAATTGCGTTGAAGGAACTGGACAGAGTTGGCATGACGCAGTGGGCAAATCATTATCCCAAGCATCTTTCCGGTGGACAGCAGCAGCGTGTTGCCATCGCGAGAGTACTGGCCATGAAGCCGGATCTGATCTTGATGGATGAGCCGACGTCCGCACTGGATCCCGAGCTTGTCGGCGAGGTGCTGGAGACAATCAAACAGCTCGCTGAGGAGGGACATACCATGATCCTGGTGTCCCATGAGATGGCATTTATCCGTAAGGTTGCTACCAGATGTATCTTTCTTGATCACGGAAAGATCGTGGAGGACGGTACGCCCAAGGAAGTGTTTACGGCACCCACGCAAGAAAGAACCAGGGATTTCCTAAAAAAGATGAGTCTTCTCGAGGAACCTGATTACGTAATCTAAAAAATATAAAAAACTACACTAAACCTATTGACATAGTAGGTAAATGATGATATGATGTGCTTACTTGATACGGAACGATTTTTTTGAAGAGTAAGATGAGAGGAGACGCAGACTATGCAACAGTTTCTGATTCATGAACTGAATAACGTCATGTGTTGTTGTCGAATGCAGGATTCCCGGGCACGTATATGGCTGGGGCGTTCGACTGCGCGTCTTCGCCCATGAGATAACTTAGGAAAACTATGTTATGAATGCCATGCGTCCGGGAGCCTTTCAAAAAGGCTCCTTTTTTATTAGCGAGGAAAGGAAACAAGCGAAAGGAAGTGAAGTAAATGGCAGACAGAGTAAGCGTAAACAAGGATCGGATCCTGGCGGAATTCTTCAAACTGACCTCCTTTGACGCACCTTCTTATCAGGAAGAAGGAATTGCAAAGTATCTGAAGGAGAAGCTTAAGAGCCTGGGGCTTAGCGTGGAGGAAGATGACGCAAAAAGCAAGCTTCTGAAAGAAGATGCTTCCAGAACAAAGACAGCGTCAAATCTCTATGCATACTTAAAAGGAACCGGTGATCCGATCCTTTTCTCCTCCCATATGGATACGGTTAATCCAGGGATTGGAAAGAAAGCGATTCTTCATGATGACGGAAGGATCACTTCCGCAGGAAATACGGTGCTTGGCGCAGATGACGTTTCCGGGCTGGTCTCCATCATAGAAGCCCTGACGGTCATTCAGGAAAAGAAGCTTCCCCATCCCGACCTGGAAATCCTTTTTACGGTGGCGGAGGAACCCTACTGTAGCGGCAGCAGGTTCATAGATTACAAGAAAATCAAGGCAAAGGAAGGCTACGTACTGGATTTGACTGGGCCCGTGGGAACGGCGGCAACGGCAGCACCTTCCATCCTCTCCCTAAAGATTGGAGTAAAGGGCAGGGCGGCACACGCGGGATTTAATCCGGAGAAGGGAATCAATGCGCTGAGCATTGCAGCGGATGCCTTGGCAAACATCAGGACCGGGCGGGTGTATGAAAACCTCACGGTAAACTTTGGAACGATCAGCGGAGGGAGCGGAAGAAACATAGTTCCCGAAGCGATTTGGATCGAAGGAGAAATTCGATGTCTGGAACATGAGAAAGCACTCTGCGAGGCGGACCTGATCAGAGAAATCTTTGAGAAGGCAGCCAAAAAATACGGAGGAACGATCGAGTTCGGATTGACCGAGCACATTCGGTCCTATGGCATTTCAAAAAGAAAGAACGTCGTGAAGCGTTTCCTTTCGGCAGCGAAGGAGGTGACGACGCTGGAGCACCCGGAAACAATTACGACGTACGGAGGAAGCGATGCCAACAGGCTGAATGAACATAACGTTGACACCATTGTAATTGCAAATGCGATGGAAAACAGTCATGGAACGGATGAGTACACGACGGCAGCGGAGCTTACGAGATCCGCGGAGCTGACGTTAAGGCTTATGACAAGTCAGCATTCATGACTTGGACGAGAAATCAAAATAGAAAGGAATGCCTTGAATAGGCAAAAGAATTAGGAGGAGTAAGATTATGAGAAAGTTTGGAAAAAGATTCAATTTGGTATTGGCCGGCGCACTGCTGGCAGTTTCGACGCTTGGTGCCTGCGGCGTGCAGGGCAGCATTGCTGACCAGAATAGTTCATCACAGGCATCAGGTAATGCACAGGTTTCACAGACAGGCAACACGAACGAGGCAAATGCAAACAATAACGCGCAGGAGCCGCAGACGGCCGAGAAAAAGGAATTGGTTCCGCTCAGCGTATCCTATCCCGCAGGTAACATTCGCGTGACCGTAAATATCCTGGCACTGCAAAAGGGGTATTTTGCGGCAGAGGGCGTGACGGTGAATCCCGTCGCCATCAGCGGCAATGACGCACTGACCGCCATCAATGAAGATAACGGTGCATTGGACGTTCTGACGGCCGGGTTTGTGCCTGACGTGCAGGCCATCGGTGCCGGCTATGACCTGACGTTTGTGGCAGGTACCGCAGTAGAAGGCGGTGCAGTCATCGCGAAGAAGGGCAACGCAGACAAGTTCAAGGGAACCGACAAAAAGCTCAATTTTGAGGCCGTAACGAACGCAAAGATCGGATTCCAAAGAAATGAAGCATCCTGGGTTGTAACCAGACAGTATCTTCTTGACAATGGCGTAAGCGCGGACACTATCAAAAATATAGAAAATGAGGATGCGGGTAACGTTTCCTATTATGCAGATCCCACGGCTACCGCTCAGGCAGTACAGAAGGGTGAGATCGAGCTTGGATTCCTGCCCATGGAATTCGCACTGCTCTATGCAGATGCTTATGATCTGGAGATCGTAGTGGCAGCCGGTGATCTTTCTCCTGATTACGTATGCTGCCGTGAAGTAACCTCCAACAAGCGCTTTAATGAGAAATATGATTCCTTTGTGGCATATGAGACTGCCAGAATTAAGGCATTTGAGTATTACAAGCAGGGTGAAACCGATGCGGCAGTAAAGGCTGACGTGGTGAAGACCGTTGCCGAATACTCCGGCAAGGAGCCCGATTACGTTGAGACTTATCTGTACGGCGGCGTTACAAAGTTTGCAGTAGATCCTAACACCAAGGGCATTCAAAAGTACGTGGAAGCAGCTTACAACTCCGGCGTATTTACCGGGAATGCCGTAGACTTTGGCAACTATGACATTACGCAGAACGTAAATACTTCCGCATATAAGCAGGCACTGGACCAGTTGATCGCTGCAAATCCCGACAATGCATTTTATAAGAACCTGGCAGATCAGTTCCAGGGTGCAAACTAACAAAACGCGAAGACGTCCGGGAACGTGAAACGCCGGAGAAATCAGGATTTAGATGAATGGTAACGCGAGGTGAGAGCATGGGAAGAATTTATGAGAGCGTGACCGAGCTGGTGGGAAATACGCCGCTTGTCCACTTAAAACAAATTGAAAAAGAGACGCGGATTCCCGTGAAGCTATACGCGAAGGTGGAAAGCTTTAACCCGGCAGGCAGCGTGAAGGACAGGGCAGCACTTCACATGATCGAAGCGGCGGAGCAGGAAGGAAAGTTAAAGCCAGGCGGGACCATTGTGGAGGGAACGAGCGGAAATACGGGAATCGGACTAGCGATGGTAGCTGCCGCAAAGGATTATCAAGCAATCATCTGCATGGCGGAGGACACAAGCAAAGAAAAAATAAAACTGTTAAAGGCTTACGGAGCGCGGGTTGAGCTCACGCCGAAGACGCAGGGCTTTGGAGGAGGCGGCGGTAAGGCCAGGGAACTGGTTGAAACCATCCCCGGAGCCTTCCGTCCGGCGCAGGGCGAGAATCCGCATCATCCCGAGACGCATTACCTGACGACGGGGCCGGAGATCTGGGAAGCCATGAGAGGGAAGGTTGACGTTTTTGTGGCGGCGGTCGGGACCAGCGGAACCTCCGGCGGCATAGGCAGATTCTTTCGGGAAAAGAACCCGGACGTTTTGATCTATGGCGTGGAACCCCAAAGATGTCCCGTATTAAATGGCGGGGAGCCGGGACCGCATAAGATTCAGGGGATTGGCGGCGGTGCCGTATGTCCCATTACGGATCTGAGTTTATACAATGAAATCCTGCTGTGCAGCGATGAGGATGCCTATGCTTATGCAAGGCTTTGCCCGAAGAAGGAGGGACTGCTGATCGGCATAAGCGCCGGAGCGGCCCTTTGGGCGGCAGTTGAGGTTTCCAAGAGACCGGAAAATGCAGGAAAGAACGTTGTGGTGCTCTTCCCCGACGGGGGCAACAAATATCTTTCCAGTGACCTATATGACGAGGCCTGACCTTCAGGCCTTGCGGAACGGAGGCAGACGTGAAAAGAGTGGAAGACGTGACGGAGCTGATTGGAAACACTCCGCTGCTCAGACTTGGCAAATATCGAGAACAAAAGAAACTTTACGCTGACATTCTGGCAAAGCTGGAATGGTACAGTCTGGCTGGCAGCGTGAAGGACAGGGTGGCACTTTACATGATCCGGGACGCAGAGGCGAAGGGTCTTCTCAAAAAGGATTCCGTCATCATTGAGCCGACCAGCGGTAATACGGGAATCGGACTTGCGGCAGTTGCGGCGGCAAAGGGATATCGGGTGATCATTGTGATGCCGGATACCATGAGCGTGGAGCGGCAAAACGTTCTAAAGGCATATGGCGCGGAGATCGTTCTCACGGAAGGAAAGGGAGGAATGAAGGCGGCCATTGCGAAGGCGAAGGAGCTGGCAGAGACTATACCGCATGCATTCATTCCGGGGCAGTTTACCAATGCGGCGAATCCGAAGGCACATTATGAGACAACGGGTCCGGAGATCTGGCGTGACAGCAACAAGCACGTGGACGTCTTTGTAGCAGGCGTGGGAACGGGCGGGACGCTCTCAGGTGCCGGTAAGTATTTGAAGGAAGTGAACCCTGATCTCAAGGTGATCGCGGTAGAACCCAAGGATTCTCCAATGCTTTCGGAGGGACGTGCGGGCGGACACAAGCTTCAGGGACTGGGTGCAGGATTTATCCCGTTGGTGCTGGATACGGAGGTCTATGATGACGTCATTGCCGTCACCACGGAGCAGGCATTGCAGGCGGCAAACGATCTTGCAAGAATTGAGGGCGTGCTTGCGGGAATCTCCTCCGGCGCGGCACTGTATGCCGCGGAGCAGCTGGCAAAAAAGCCGGAGAATCAGGGAAAGGTCATTACGGTACTTCTTCCTGACAGCGGAGAGCGGTATCTCTCCACGGAAATCTATGAATGATGACCGGAATTTTGAAAATGAAATGATGGTAAAGCAAGAAAAGCAATAAAGACGGGAAGTGATGAAGATGAGTGAAGCAAAGGAAGCAAAGACGCAGGGCGAAAACCGAAAAGTGAAGATTCAGATCAAGGACGTGTCCTTTGATTACGTGGATCAAAAGACCAGATTTGGCGCATTAAAGGACGTAAGTCTCGACGTTCGCGAGGGAGAGTTTATATGCATCCTCGGCGCATCCGGCTGCGGAAAATCAACGCTTTTGAGTCTTTTGAGCGGATTGAACAAACCAAAGAGCGGAGAACTTCTCATGGACGGAAAGCCCATCAAGGGTCCCGGAATTGACCGTGCGGTGGTGTTTCAGCAGTATTCGCTGTTTCCGTGGCTTACGGTGAAGGGGAACGTGCTCTTTGGCATTAAGCAAAGCGGCAGGAAGCTTGGACGCAAGGAGCGGTCGGAGCTTGCGGATTCCTACGTCGAGAGCGTGGGACTTGCAAGTGCAAAAGACCGTTATCCGAGCCAACTCTCGGGCGGCATGAAGCAGAGGGTGGCCGTGGCAAGGGCGCTTGCGCTGGAATCTGAGGTGCTTCTCTTGGACGAGCCCTTTGGAGCCATTGACCCGAAGCTTCGCTTAGAGCTTCAGGAACTGGTATCTAAGCTCTGTGCAAACTATCACAAGACGGTGATTTTTATCACGCATGACATTGACGAGGCAATCCTTCTGGCGGACAGGATCGTCGTGATGGAGCCGGGCAGCATCCGGAGCATTCACAAGGTGAGACTTCCTCATCCCAGGGTGCGGGAGGAGCTTTCCGGAACGGAGGAATATGAGAGACTGCACAGACAACTGATCTCGGCATTCTATGATCAGGTAGAGGATAAGATTGATGCGGGGGTGACGCTATGAAAAGCTTTTTTCGACTGGAAAGGGGAATGTATTTGGAATTATTCCTAGCCACCGCGTTGATGATCGTCGACGTCATCCTGACCTTGACCTTCCCTTATTTTACGACGCACAAGGCTTATTACGACAGTGGCGCTTACATTGTGGTATTGCTTGTTTCCTATCTGATTTACGTGAGTTACCTGTTTTGGGCAAAGAAGAAGAGTACAAATGACGTTGCGGTAGTACTGTATGGATTCTTTCTGCTTTGGGAGGTGGCTTACAAGCTGGGATGGATTCACAATGACCTGTTGCTTCCCTCACCGGAAGGACTGTTCCATGTCTTTGTGGAAAAGGCTCCAGAGATTTCAAAGGACGTCTGGGGATCGATACAGCTACTGTTCTGGGGATTTTTGCTGGCAGCAACGCTGGGAACCCTTTTAGGCCTGCTGGCAGGTTGGATTCCAAGAGTTAGGGAAGTCCTTCTTCCAATCTCCAACGTGATTACGCTGATTCCGCCGCTGATGTTTTCGGCATATCTCATCATGATCCTTTCGACCTTCCGTCAGGCTGCCATCGCGGTAATCTTCTTTGCGGTATTCTGGCCAACGTTTCAGGGAACGGTTATCAGGGTCGGGCAGATAGACAGACAGATCATAGAAGCGGCAAGAACCATGGGCGTTGGAACCATTGGAATGCTTTGGAAAGTGATATTTCCTTATTGCCTTCCGGGAATTATCGGGAGTATTTCAAAGAGTTTGCGCGGAGCATTTATGTGCCTTTCAGGTGCAGAGATGCTGGGCATCAATTTGGGAATTGGATATTTTACGGAAAAGTATAAAAGCTTTGCAGATTATCGCTGCGTGCTCGCGGGAATCGTGACTGTCGGCGTGATCACCACCGTGATCGACCTCGCCGTAAATAAGGCGCAGAGGGCGATCATCAAGTGGGAGAAATGATTTATCCTCGAAATGAAGCAACAAATATCGGGAAGAGATTTTATTAGAAGGAGAAATGAGATGGAAGTTTACAGAGTGACGGGAGATTCTCCTATTTGGCAGTTACATGCATATAATTATGTCAGGACGGACGCGTTTTGCGTGGGACAGGGGATTCCGGTAGAACTGGAATTTAATGGTGACAAGGGGACGGATGACTTTCAGGGAATTCTTGTGGTGGAAGATCACAAGCCGGTCTGCGGACTTAGGATTGCATATCCCCAAAGGGACGTGGCAAAGATTGAGCGTGTCTGTACGGTCCGCGAAAAGCAAAAGGGCGGTTATGGCAGAGTCATGATAGAGGCGGCGGAACAGTGGATCGCCGAGAAGGGCATCTCCCATATCGTGATTTCCAGTCAGGACAGGGCGCAAGGCTTTTATGAAAAGTGCGGTTACGTGTTAAACCCTGACGTCTCGGCGCATGCTTATGACGTACCGAGAAAGAAGGAAGAAGATAAGCCTGTAAGACCCGTGGGATTTCATCCCAATTTCACCTGCGTGCTTGTGGAAAAATATCTGGATGACACGGTGCTGAAGGCAGGCGCGGAACGAGTGCGGGAACTGGTTGCGAATGCAAGTGCGAAAGCGGATTTGGCGAGTGGGAATGAAGCGCAGGCAGAGAACGCAAGTGTTCTGGAAGGTGAGAACGGGGGCTTTGGATTTGCGACGAAATGTGTATACGGAAATAAGGAGCGTCCCGTGGCTGACGTCACCGGAGCCATCAGCTTCCCAATCTATCAGTCGGCAACCTTTGAGCATCCTGAGGTTGGCAAGAGTACCGGCTTTGATTACAGCAGGCTGCAGAATCCAACCAGGGCGCAGGTGGAAAAAGTGGTGGCAGCCTTGGAGGGCGGAATTGACGCGCTGGCATTCAGCACGGGCATGGCAGCCATCACGGCGCTGATGGAGATTTTTAAGCCTGGGGATCATATCATTGCAGATGCGGACCTCTATGGCGGCAGCATCCGTTTGTTCCGCAACGTGTGCGTGAAGAACGGCATCACCTTTTCACACGTCAATTGCAGCCAGGAAAATCTGGAAGCCTTTGTAAAGGAGAATACGAAAGCCATCTTTATCGAAACGCCGACCAATCCCATGATGAACGTCACGGACGTCCGAAAGGTGGCGGAGGTCGCGAAGCGTCACGGCTTACTGCTGATCGTGGACAACACCTTCTTGTCTCCCTATTTCCAGAAGCCTTTGGAACTGGGAGCTGACGTCGTGATCCACAGCGGCACGAAATTCCTTGGCGGACATAACGATACCCTGGCAGGATTTATTGTCACGAAATCGCAGGAAATCTCAGATCGAATGAGATTTCTTATCAAGACTGTGGGATCTGGGCTGGCACCGTTTGACAGCTGGCTCATTCTGCGCGGGATCAAGACGCTTCCCCTGCGGATGGAAAAGGCGCAGGCAAATGCGAAGGCCATTGCAAATTGGCTGTTGCAAAGACCAGAGGTAAAGAAGGTATATTATCCCGGAATCCCTGGGACGCAGGCATATGAAATCTGCAAGGCGCAGGCAAGCGGGTTTGGTTCCATGTTGACCTTTGAATTGGAGAGCAAGGAGCTGGCGCTTCACGTATTGAAGAATACAAAGCTGATTCCTTTTGCGGAGAGTCTTGGCGGCGTGGAAACGCTGCTTACCTATCCGACGACGCAGACGCATGCGGACGTGCCGGAGGAGGTAAGACTTGCCAACGGAATCACGGAGCGCGTACTGAGATTATCTGCGGGAATCGAGGATACGAAAGATTTGATCGTGGATCTGGAACAGGCATTTGCAAGCTTTCACAAATGACGTGGTAGAAACATGGTTGTACCGCCCGAGGGGAGAAAGGGCTGAGCAGGCGGTAAGAAGTGGAAAGAGTACCGCCCAAGTGGCAAAAGTGCCGAACAGGCGGTAGTAAGAAGTGGAAAGAGTACCGCCTGAGGGGAGAAAGTGCCGAACAGGCGGTAGTAAGAAGTGTAAAGAGTACCGCCTGAGGGGAGGAAGTGCCGAACAGGCGGTAGTAAGAGGTGGAAAGAGTACCGCCTGAGGGGAGAAAGTGCCGAACAGGCGGTAGTAAGAAGTGGAAAGAGTACCGCCCAAGTGGCAAAAGTGCCGAACAGGCGGTAGTAAGAGGTGGAAAGAGTACCGCCTAAGTGGCAAAAGTGCCGAACAGGCGGTAATAAAAGAGCTGGAAGTGAGAAAAGGGATAGGGACGGAAGAACCGCGAGGATGATTTGAAAGAAGGTGGACGGGATGGAGCAGGAAAGAAATTTGAATTTTGACGAAGTGGTGGAGCGCCGGAATACGGACAGCCTGAAATATGATTTTGCAGTGCGCAGGGGGAAGCCTGCAGACGTGCTTCCGCTTTGGGTCGCTGACATGGACTTTAAAACCTCCAGTTTCATTTTGGATGCCTTGGAGGAGCGGGCAAGACACGGGATTTTCGGTTACACGGAAACGCGAGAGGATTACTTTGAAGCCTTGCGGGATTGGATGAAATCCCATCACGATCTGGACGTAGAGCCCCAGTGGGTGTTAAAGACGCCGGGCGTTGTCTTTGCCTTGGCGATGGCAGTGAAGGCTTATACGGAGGCCGGGGATTACGTGCTGATCCAGCAACCGGTATATTATCCGCTGACGGAGGTCGTACAGGATAACGGACGCAAGGTCATCAGCAGCGATCTCGTGCCTGAGGACGGAACCTATCACGTTGATTTTGAAGATTTTGAAAACAAGATCAAGGAATATCACGTAAAGCTCTTCATGCTTTGCAGCCCGCACAATCCCGTTGGCAGGGTATGGACAAAGGAGGAATTGCAAAGGCTTGCGGAGATCTGCGTACGGCATGGCGTGATCGTGGTCAGCGATGAGATCCATGAGGACTTTGTGTATCCGGGTCATAAGCACGTGCCTTTTCTGAATGCAGACGAAAGGGCAAAGGAATTTTGCATCACCTGCACCTCCGTCAGTAAGACCTTCAATCTCGCAGGACTGCAGATCGCAAATATTATCGTGCCGAATCAAAAGCTGAGAAGGGCGCTTCGAAAGCAGATCCAGGCAGCAGGCTACAGCCAGCTCAATGCCTTTGGCGTGGAAGCCTGCAAAGTTGCCTATCAGCATGGCGAGGAATGGTACAGATCCGCGTGGAAGTATATTCAGGAGAATCTCCGGTTTATGAAAGAATATCTGGCAAAGGAGTTGCCGGAGGTAAAGGTCATTGAGCCTGAGGGAACGTATCTTGTATGGCTGGACTTCCGTGAATTTGGACTTTGCGGCGAAGAATTGTCGGAGCGGATCGTCCAAAAGGCAAGGCTTTGGCTGGATGACGGACATATCTTTGGAAAGACGGGCACTGGTTTTGAACGAATCAATCTGGCGACAAGCAGGAGCACGCTAAAGGAGGCGTTAGAAAGGCTCAGAAGGGCTTTTAAGGAATAAAAAAAAGAAATTTTAAAATTCTCACAAAACCTATTGACATAGTAGGCTAATAGTGATATGATGGCACTATCGAAGTTGAAAGGAGGCGTGAGAGATGCTTACAATTCAGAATCTCAAAAAGAATAACGGTATGTGTTGTTGCCTACGAATGCGAAACTCCCGGGCATTTAATTTGGCTGGGGCGCTGCGCTGTCCGTTAGCACGCCTTGATGAACTGCGATGTAGAAGCTAATTGCAAAGCAGAAGAGAATGCCAAAAGCCCGGGAGTAAAAATAGCCCCGGGCTTTTCTTACGTAGCGAGGTAACGAAACCAAGCGACAATATCACAACAACTGAATAAAAAACACGAATATAAATTTAATTCAAAAGGAGATTACGATTATGAGCAATTACAAATTTGAAACCTTACAGTTACACGTTGGTCAGGAGCAGGCAGATCCCGCAACCGATTCCAGGGCAGTACCCATTTATCAGACCACTTCTTACGTATTCCATAACAGCAAGCACGCGGCAGACCGTTTCGGCCTTGCAGATGCCGGTAACATCTACGGCAGACTCACCAACAGCACCCAGGACGTTCTCGAAAAGAGAATCGCCGCTTTGGAGGGCGGCAGCGCTGCATTGGCACTTGCCTCCGGCGCGGCAGCCATCACCTATGCCATTGAGGCACTTGCGGCAAACGGCGGACACGTGGTTGCACAGAAGACCATCTATGGCGGAAGCTTCAACCTTCTGTCTCATACGCTTCCTCAGTATGGCATCTCGACGACCTTTGTAGACGCACACAATCTGGCAGAGGTTGAGGGAGCCATTCAGGAGAACACCAGAGCCATCTACTTAGAGACGCTTGGCAATCCCAACAGTGACATCCCCAACGTTGATGCCATCGCAGAGATCGCACACAAGCACGGACTTCCCCTGGTAGTTGACAATACCTTTGGAACTCCTTATCTGTTCAGACCCATCGAGCATGGCGCAGACATCGTGGTTCATTCCGCAACGAAATTCATTGGCGGCCACGGAACGACCCTCGGCGGCATCATCATTGAGTCCGGCAAGTTTGACTGGAAGGCAAGCGGAAAGTATCCGAACATTGCCGCACCGAACCCTAGCTATCACGGCGTAAGCTTTTACGACGTTGTAGGCCCGGCTGCATTCGTAACCTATATTCGCGCAATCCTCCTTCGCGACACGGGTGCAACCATTTCTCCCTTCAACGCATTCCTGCTTCTGCAGGGCGTTGAGACCCTGTCCCTGAGACTGGACAGACACGTGGAGAACACGAAGAAGGTTGTAGAGTTCTTAAAGAATCATCCTCAGGTAGAAAAGGTAAATCATCCTTCCCTGGAGGATCATCCCGATCATGAACTTTACAAGAAATTCTTCCCGAATGGCGGCGGTTCCATCTTTACCTTTGAAATCAAGGGTGGCCGTGATGAGGCTTGGAAGTTCATTGACAACCTGAAGATATTCTCCCTGCTTGCAAACGTGGCTGACGTAAAGAGTCTTGTAATTCATCCCGCATCCACGACGCACTCCCAGCTTTCTGAAGAGGAGCTTGCAGATCAGGGCATCAAGCAGAATACGATCCGTCTTTCCATTGGTACGGAGCATATCGATGACATTATTGCTGATCTCGAAAACGGATTTGCAGGCGCAAGAGCATAAGTGGTTCCATAAGTGATTTCTGTTGACGTGAGTTCTTGTAAAAAAGAGTGGATAATAGTGATAGGAAAGAGTATAATAGGGCATGACCCAGGAAAGAGAGGATGGAATTATGGCTAAGATTTATAAAGGAACGTTAGGACTGATCGGAAACACCCCGTTGGTGGAGGTAGTGAACATTGAGAAAGAACTTGGACTGGAAGCAACGATTCTTGTAAAGCTGGAGTACTTTAATCCCGCAGGAAGCGTTAAGGATCGTATCGCGAAGGCTATGATTGAGGATGCTGAGGAGAAGGGTCTTTTGAAGGAAGGTTCCGTGATTATCGAGCCCACCAGCGGCAACACCGGAATTGGTCTTGCAGCCATTGCAGCGGCAAAGGGATATCGCATTATCCTGACCATGCCTGAGACCATGAGCGTGGAGCGCAGAAACATCCTGAAGGCATACGGCGCAGAGATCGTTTTGACCGAGGGCGCAAAGGGCATGAAGGGTGCCATTGCCAAGGCGGAAGAGCTTGCCCAGGAGATTCCCGGAAGCTTTATTCCCGGACAGTTTGTCAATCCCGCAAACCCTGCGATTCACAGAGCCACGACTGGTCCCGAAATCTGGAAGGATACGGACGGTAAGGTTGACGTATTTATCGCGGGCGTAGGCACCGGCGGCACGCTGACTGGTACCGGTGAGTACCTGAAGGAGCAGAATCCAAACGTAAAAATTGTGGCATTAGAGCCTGAAAGCTCCCCCGTTCTTTCCGAAGGCAAGGCTGGCGCACACAAGATTCAGGGCATTGGCGCAGGCTTCGTTCCTGACGTGCTGAATACCAAGATCTATGATGAGATCATCAAGGCACCCAATGACGCTGCATTTGCAACTGCCAAGCTTCTTGCAAAGAAGGAAGGCATCTCCGTAGGCATTTCCTCCGGCGCATCCCTGTATGGCGCGATCGAGCTTGCAAAGAGACCTGAGAATAAGGGCAAGGTGATCGTGGCACTCCTTCCTGACAGCGGCGACAGATATTATTCCACCGCACTGTTTACGGAAGACTAATCTGAAAAGAAAATGGCGTGAGTCTGGTAAAGCCGGGCTCACGCTTTTTTACGTGTCACGGGGACGTGTTCTTGATATTGCAAAAAAATGATTTCAATGGTACAATTCAATCAGTAATATCGAAATTTGGGAGATTTTGTTATGAATTGTAAGAATTGCAATGCGGTAATGCGCGTAGATCAGGAAAGAAAAGTGTTTGTATGTCCTTATTGTGAGGCCACGGAACCGTTTGACGGCGTATCCAAGGCGGAATTGCAGGGCATGCTTCACGATGCCATTCGTGACGTGCGCAAGGAAAGCATCCAGGAAGCGCAAAAAACCTTTCAAAACCAAGGGATTCAAAAGGACGTAAGGACTCCGGGGCAGAAGACGAGGGATGCCGTCATCCTTGTTCTGCAAGTTGTTTTCTGCGTCATTCTAGGGGTTCTTTCCATCTTGATCTTTACCGATGATGGAAAGGCGGCTGGCTTTATTTCGATGATCCAGCTGGTTCTCATGATCTTAGCCATTATCATGAAGCAAAAGCATCGGGTGAGCAAGAACAAAAAACAGCTCTATGCCAAAAGGATTTGCCTGAGCCTCGTTTGTATTTTGGCGTTTGTCTGGTGCGGAGTTGTTATGAGCGAGCAAAGTTCCAGCAGATATGCAGCCTGGCCAACGCAGGGCCTTGGAAGTGATCTCCCGGAGCCGGAAGGTAAACTGCAGTATACTTCTTCCTCCAAGAGCAGATTTTCTGCAACGTTCTCAGCGAAAAAAGAAGACTATGGTCCGTACGTTGATAAGTGCAAGGAACTTGGTTATTCCATAGATGCCGAGGAGACGGATGACCGTTATGAGGCATACGATGAGAATGATAATAAACTCTCTGTTGAATACAGCAATTATTCAAAAGAGATCCACGTATACCTTGACAAAGGGATTTCCTGGACAAATTTCCAATGGCCGACGGCGGATTTGGTTGCGTCCGTACCGGTACCTGAGGCAGAAAAGAGTTGTCTGGACAGACTGAGCAAGACCAGCCTCTATATCTATGTCGGAGAAGTAACGAGGGAAGGGTTTATTGCGTACGTTCAGAAATGTATTGATGCAGGCTATGATGGATATTTTGACAGCGCCTCGGACAGATTTTACGGCAGCAATAATGAAAATAAGAAACACGTTAGTATTGAGTTTCAGCGGAATAGCCAGATGTACATTGAGATTTATGAATCAAATTATTGATTGAACTAGGTCACGGGAAATGTGTCAGCAGACACGTCCCCGTGACCTTTTTTTTATTCGGGATCAGCGAGGGATTTCCGGACGGTGATGCCGTTGACTTCGACGGTGCCGTCTAAGGCGATGACAAGGCACTGACGTCCGTCGATGACGCGGGTCTCGATCAGGTCCGTCCGCTCGGGTTTTACCTTGACCACGACGTCGGGAGTCTTGACCTCGAAGCTCTTGGCGTTCATGACGTTATTGACAAACAGGGGCACGTCTTCACCGGCAGCCTCCTCGTAATGCTCTTCAAAATGAGAGAGCTTTTCATTGGATACGCCGCTGTCCGCAAGGATCGTTTTCACTTCTTCCTTGTCAAGCACAAGGGGAGCGGGATCCTCCTTCAGCTTGTGTTCTTCGACCATCTCGGTCAGCTTGTCATGAATGCTTTTCACAATTTCAATGTCGCAGGCATCTTCCAGGGTTTCTTCGATGATGGCGTGAAAGGTCTCTTTCTGGCTCCCTGCGGAAAGAGGCAGGGGACAGCCTAAGATGGCGTCCACGAGGCCATCCTTTAAGTCCTCGCCGTCCTTGGTGTAATAGAGAACGGAGTGCAGGTCCGTGCTGCGATCGTTAAAGGCAGGGAAGAGGAACCCCATCTGAGGCATGCTGACCACCCAGTCACGGATGCGGTTCTGGAAGGCATTTTCCTCCGGATTGTAGGAGAGGCCCGGCTTGCTGAGTTCCACGGGACAAACGCAGGCAAGCACGTACTCATAAACCTCCTCTGAGGCGTCCTCGTTTTCCACGCCGTCCAAGGTGTGCTTCGGCACGTCATAGCAGTCATGGATGAGTAAGATCAGATAATTGCCCACGTACTCATAAGTGGAGATAATCTGGTCATAGAACTGCTCCAAGAGGGCATCATCCTTAAGGCCGCTCTGCTTTAAGCGATACAGAAACTCCTGCGTGCCGCCGGCCGATTCGCTGGCGAGGGGAAATTCCAGGTTTAAGAGATTCTTTCCGATGGTGCCGGAGAGAGATTTCTTCAAGATCTCAAAATATTTAAACATTTCTTCCTCGGGCAGGGCCAGAAACGCCTGGGAGAACTGCGTCTTTTTATTTTTTTCGCCGTCCACGTAACAGCCGCAGATGCGGTCGATGGAACATTTCTTAGGGCTAAAGAGTTTTTTGATCTCGGCAATCTCTTGTTTGATCATGTTTGTATGTCCTTTCTGAATGTAAAAGTATGGTTCATGCTATCGCCAGTATAGCGCAAATTGGATTTTTCAACAAGTGATTCTGACGTTTTTCGGGAAAAGCGCGGACGATCTTTGCGAATTGTGGCGAAGATTGTGGAAACTGTCGTTTTTTTGCGACGGATTGCTGTTGAGAAGGCGCAAAGAAACCATTACAATGAAGCATGACGACTTTCTGGAGAGAAAAAAGTAGGAATGCGGAGGTAAAACACGTCATGGAGCAATGGAACGTTACTTCCACAAAAGACAATGAAAAAGTACAGAAGCTCTTAGGGGACCTATTGAATGCAAATAAGGAGTTTCAGATCATGATCACGGTACCGTCCAAGGTGATGACGGCCGGCAAGGGAAAGGAAATCCAGGCTGCTGCAAAACTGCCGGAGGAAAAGGATTTAGAGCAGGAAGTGACGGCAATGATCCATGAGATCGGCGTGCCGGCACACATCAAGGGGTACCAGTATCTGCGGGAGGCTATCATGATGTCAGTGCGGGACGCGGGCATGATCAGCTCCATCACGAAAATTCTGTATCCCACCATCGCAAAGCGGTTTCAGACCACGCCGAGCAGGGTAGAGAGAGCCATACGCCATGCCATCGAGGTGGCCTGGAGCAGGGGCAGGACGGAAACTCTGGACGCCCTGTTTGGGTACACGATCGACACGAGCAAAGGGAAACCGACCAATTCGGAATTCATTGCCCTGATCGCAGACAGAATCCGGCTGTCCTATCGGTGAAATCGTCAGCTTTTGTGCAAATTGCATAGTTTTTTCGGAAAAATCGGCAACCCTCTTTCTTATTTTTTGAATACGTAGTATACTGTTTCTGTAGTATAAGTTTTTTTTCGCTGGAGGGTTTCTAATGAAAAAAATTTTATTTGCTGCATCAGAGGGCGTACCTTTTGTGAAAACCGGCGGGCTCGCGGACGTTGTCGGATCCCTGCCGAAATGCATTGATAAGAACTATTTTGACGTCCGGGTCATTTTACCCAAATATACCTGCATCAAGCAGGAGATGAAGGAAAAGATCAGTTTTATCACAAATTTTTACATGGATTACAACTGGCAGAGCGTCTACGTTGGCATTGAGGAAGCGATCGTGGACGGCGTGCACTATTATTTCATTGACAACGAGCATTATTTTGGCGGACCGAAGCCTTATTGTGACGATCCCTGTTATGAGATCGAGAAGTTTGCCTTCTTCTCCAAGGCAGTGCTGTCGGCTTTGCCGCTCATCGGATTCCAGCCTGACGTGATCCATTGTCATGACTGGCAGACGGGCTTGATCCCCGTATATCTGAAGGAAAGATTTCGTGGGGACCTGTTCTTTGCAAGCATCAAGTCCATTATGACGATCCATAACCTGAAATTCCAGGGAAAATGGGACGTAAAGACGGTACAGTCCATCACGGGACTGCCGGATTATTACTTTACCTCTGATAAACTTGAGGCCTATAAGGATGCCAATCTTCTGAAGGGCGGCATTGTTTTTGCGGATGCGGTGACTACCGTGAGCGAGACCTACGCGGAGGAGATCAAGACCCAGTTTTACGGCGAGGGGCTTGACGGCCTGCTTCGCGCCAGAAGCCATGACCTGCGAGGCATTGTCAACGGCATTGACTACACGGATTTTAATCCCACGACGGACAAATACATAGTGAAGCAGTATGATGCCGTGAATTTCCGTAAGGAAAAGGTTAAGAACAAGCTGGCATTGCAGGAGCAGCTTGGATTGACCAAGGGCGAGAATAAAATGATGATCGGTCTCATCTCGAGACTGACGGATCAAAAGGGCCTTGACCTGGTATCCTACGTGATGGATGAACTCTGTCAGGATGACATCCAGATCGTGGTGCTGGGTACCGGCGAGGATCGCTATGAAAACATGTTCCGCCATTTTGACTGGAAGTACCAGAATAAGGTGTCGGCGAACATTTATTATTCCGAGGAGCTGTCCCACAGGATCTACGCAGCCAGCGACGCATTCCTCATGCCGTCCCTGTTTGAGCCCTGCGGACTGAGCCAGCTCATGAGCCTTCGGTACGGGACCATTCCCATCGTACGGGAGACGGGCGGCCTCAAGGACACCGTGGAGCCATACAACGAGTTTGAGAGCACCGGCACGGGCTTTAGCTTTACGAATTACAATGCCCATGAGATGTTACGCACGATCCGTTATGCGGAGCATGTTTATTACGACAGAAAGCGGGAGTGGAACAAGATGGTGGATCGCGCCATGGCGGCAGATTTCTCTTGGGACGTATCCGCGAAGAAATATCAGGAGATGTATGACTGGCTGATTGGTTGACCGGCCGGGGATGACGTAAGAAATGGCAAATCAAAGCAAGACAAAAGATAATTTTGTGGCGCAGGCGGGAATATTGGCCGCGGCGGGCATCATATCAAGAATCATAGGGCTCTTGTATAAGAGCCCTTTGGTTGCCGTAATTGGGGAAACGGGCTTTGGATATTATCACGCAGCTTATGGGTATTACACCATCGTGTTATTGGTATCCTCCTACAGTATCCCCTCCGCCATATCAAAGCTGATCGCGCCAAAACTGGCCGTGCGGGAGTATCGCAACGCCCACCGGCTTTTTTATTGTGCAATGGGATACGTGCTGGCAGTTGGATTGATTGCCAGTTTGTTTTTATTCTTTTGTGCGGAGTGGTTTGTTGAGCCGATGGCCGTTCCGGTTCTTCAGACGTTTGCGCCGACGATCTTTATTTATGGCATTCTGGGCGTTCTCAGAGGCTATTTCCAAGCACACCGAAGCATGGTGCAAACTTCCGTTTCCCAGATCATGGAGCAGTTCGCCAATGCCGTTGTCAGCATCGGCGGTGCCTGGATCTTGATCCAGTGGGGCATTTCGAAGAGCTTCCTCGAGAATGAGAGTACGGAGATCAAGAGTGCCGTTCTTGGCGCCATGGGAAGCGCTACGGGAACGGGCGTTGGCGTTTTGATCGGACTGCTCTTCATGATGTGGATTTATTTCCTGAACAGGAAGATGATCCTAAGGCGGATCCAGAAAGATAACAGTGAACGCGTTGACTCCTACGGAAGCATGATCCGCTCGATCACGATGGTCGTAACGCCGTTTATCATGAGTACGGCGATCTATAATTTGAATTCCACCGTAGTCAACTATCTCTACACGAAACTGGTACCGAACCTGAGGGAACAGGACAGCGTGCAGCAGTATACCAATTATGGCACCTACGGCGTTTCCATTACCATGTTTAACATTCCAATCGCATTTGCGACGGCGATGGCGTCTGCGATGATTCCTTCCGTTGCGCAGGCATCTGCTTCCGGGGACGTGCAGATGACAAAGGAAAAGATCCACAAGGCCGTAAAGACGACGATGATCATTTCCATTCCGTCAGCAGTGGGGCTGTTTGTTTTGGCGAAACCGCTCATTTATATCTTATTCCCTAGAACGGACGAGGTCGTGACCTTGGCGGCGAGAGTCCTCATGGTGCTTGCGCCTGCGGTCGTTCTGTATGCCTTGTCCACGCTGAGCAACTCCATTTTGCAGGGACTTGGGAAGGTTAACGTTCCCGTGCTCAATGCGGGCGTCGCCCTGGGCGTGCAAACGGTTGTCACCTTTGCGCTTCTGATGCTTACGGACATTGATCTTTATGGCATAGCCATCACCAATACCTTATATGCGGCCATCATGTGTGTGCTGAACCAGTGTGCCCTGAGACGGGCGATCGACTATCGGCAGGAGTGGAAGACGTCCTTCATCCTCCCCGCCATCGCCTCCTTGATCATGGGCGGCGCGGCGAGGGGAGTGTATGAGCTTTTGCTGCAGGCGATCAAGTCGCCCAGGATCGCCGTGATCCCGGCAGTGATCTTTGCGGTGATCGCATACTTCGTGATCCTTCTCGCGATGAAGACTTTGACGGAAGATGAGTTGAGAGACCTGCCTAAGGGACATGTCTTCGTAAAGATTGCAAAGAAGTGCAAGTTATTGTAAAACCATGCGGCATTAAAGCTGCCGCAGGCCGGATACGTCGCTTGGCACGGCCATGGAGAAATTGGTATAGTATACTACAAAGCCCGGCTTTGCACCGCTGGGCTTTTTTACGTACTTTTTCTGGACGTAGTCGATCTCGACCTTATCCTGCTCACGGCCCTTGGAGTAGTATGCGGCAAGGCGCGCAGCCTCCTCGAAGGTGCGGTCGGGGAGTTCCTTTCCCTCGGTTTTCACGATAACGTGAGAGCCGGGGATTTTTTTTGCGTGGAACCACCAATCATTGCCCGTTGCGAACTGGAAGGTCAGCTGGTCATTCTGGAAATTGTTCTTTCCCACGTAAATGTCAAAGCCGTCGCTGCTAACGTAGTGGAAGGGTTTGCTGGTGACCTTCACCTTCTTGGCGGGACCCTTCCTGTGGATATAACCGCTCTCGATGAGTTCTTCCTTGATCTGCGTCAGGTCTTCTTCCTTCTGGGCGATCTCCAGGGAAGTGGCGATGGATTCCAGATGATCGATTTCTGCCTTGACTTCCTCCGTGAGGGTTGTCAGGGCTTCGTACGTGCGCTTCATTTTTCCGTAGCGGTCAAAGTACTTCTGGGCATTCTCCTTGGCGGTGAGCATGGGGTCCAGGGGGATCTGGATGGTTTCATTGGTATAGTAATTCAAGGCTTCCAGGGATTTTGCTCCGGGAGCCGCGTTGTAACCGTAGGTATTTAGTAATTCACCGTAAATGCGGTAGGTTTCCCGCTTTTCCGTATCCTTGATCTGCTGAAGCTGAAGGTCATATTTCTTTACGTTACGCTCCAGGATCGTCTGCACGACGCGGCGAAGGTCAGCAGACCTTTGATGGATGCGCGTCTGGGCATTCTTTTCGGCATAATAGTATTCCAACAGGGCGGACATGGAAGGGAAGGATTCCACCCGGTAGCCTTCACCGGGAACGGTTTTGGATGCGGAAAGGTAGCCTTCACCGGGAACGGTTTGGGAGGAGGGCGCCTGGTTTCCGTCTTCCCGCGCACCATAGATTGTCAGGGGAATGGCGGCGTATTCCGCCGGATGTTTCCCGTCATAGGCCACGCAGGGAGAAAAGTTCCCGTTTTCAATTATGGCCTTCAGTGCCATCATGACTTGGAAAAGCTTTGCGTACGACGCGTTATCCATGGCGGCGGTTGGCCTGTCGCCGTCGACGCCCGCGCGATGGCAGAGCTCCTGCGCCAGGATGGGAGAGATGCCCGTGACGGAGCCGTAGAGGGCCTTATAGGCAGGCAGAGGCTTGGATGCAAGGCGGTCCCGGAATTCCTCCTCCGTCATGGCAAAAAGGTTCAGCTTGTCCTGCGTATTTGCAACGAAATAAGGCTTTCCTGGAAGCACTTCGCGGACGCTGCTGACGGCAGCGGAGACGTGCTTAATGCTGTCCAGGATGGTACCGTCGCCGTTTACGAAGATCACGTTGCTGTGCTTTCCCATGATTTCGATGACCAGGGTTTTGCGGCACAGGTCCCCCATTTCGTCCAGATGCTCCACGTCGATATGGAGTATGCGCTCCAAGCCAGGCTGTGAGATCCCCGTGATCCGTCCGTTTTGCAGATGCTTCCGGAGCAACATGCAGAAATTGGGCGCAGTCATGGGACTTGGTTTATTGTCAGCCGTGAGATAAACCAATGGGAGGGAAGCATCGGCAGAGATCAAAAGGCGCTTTTGCCCGTCCGTGGTTTTGAGGGTTAAAAGAAGTTCGTCTGCCTCCGGCTGCGCGATCTTGTAAAGCCGCGCCCCCGTGAGTTCGCGATTCAATTCATAAGCGATATTTGCTATGGTAAGGCCGTCGAATGCCATAAGTACCTCCGTTTCGCGCCTGCGGTTTGACGCGAGGCTGTTTAGAATCTGGATATTTCAACAATAGGGATTGCGATTTCTTATTTTACTCCTTAAAGGTTAGGCGCGCAAGTCCCATCTTCCCGTGCAGGTGTTGTAGAGGAGGGAGACGCACTTTTCCTTTCCGAACACGTGGATCTTGCAGTCAAAGCGGCGAAGGACTTTTGTCGCATTGATGGTGCTGGGCAAAGTCACGGAGGATTCGCCCGGGGCAAGCTCGCGGAAGCTGAGGATCCTGTAGACGTGATATTCACCGTCCTCGTCATCGCATTTGATCTTGATGGGCAGTATGGTGCCGTCCGTCTTGTGCTGGCAGATGACTTCAATTGGTTTTTCCATGGCGATCCCTCCTTTCCTGATTTAGATCAAATGATATGTTTACAAAGCAATTATAGAACATATGTTCTGCATTTTCAAGGCAATAAACGTCACTCAAAAAAATTGTGCCGTTTTGTGATTTGTATTAAATGCGTTGTGATGAAATCATCACGATGAGACCATTACGTTGAAGGCTTTGCGGTGAATGCTGCGCATTGGAGTTTTGAACCCGTGGGTATAAGGCGGGGAAAACAAAAAGGATACCCACGCAAAATAAAAATGTGGGTAAGATGCGAACAAATGCCGGAAAATACCAAATACGGTAATTTGCTTGGATGGCGTAGGTGCAAGAGCGTAAGCGTAAAGGTGCAAGCGCAAAGGTGCAAGAGCAGAGGGGCAAGCGCAAAGGTGCAAGAGTAGAGGGGCGGAGGGGCAAAGGCGGAAGGATACAAAAGGATTGTGCAAGCAGAAACAAACCAAAATAATCCGTTTACCGGCGCGAAAGCTTATGATATAATAAAAAAAGATTACTTGCCTGCAAGTGCAATGCCGGATGAATTATGGGGCAAAGGCCTGCGGCTAAAATAATGGTACTTGCCTGCGCAGGGATGATTTGATCCGTGGAACGGGTGAGGAAGACTTACGGCAGAGGAAAGACTGATCGCTTTTGGAGGAATGACAAATGAATGCGGAACTTGAACAGGTTGTAATACAGGTTAGACAGGTAGTGAAGGGTAAGGATGACGTGATCCGGAAGGTGCTTGCGGCAGTGCTCGCGGGCGGTCACGTGCTTTTGGAGGACATACCGGGCGTAGGAAAGACAACGCTGGCCATGGCGCTTGGAAAGGCCATGGAGCTGGATTACCGGAGAATGCAATTTACGCCGGACGTGCTTCCCAGCGACATCGTTGGCTTTACGATGTACAACGGAGCGCAGGGAACCTTTGAGTATAAGCCGGGAGCAATTTTTAGCAATCTGTTTCTGGCTGATGAATTAAACAGAACGTCTTCAAAGACGCAATCGGCACTTTTGGAGGTCATGGAAGAAGGTCACGTTACGGTGGACGGCATCACGCATGAATTGCCAAATCCGTTTACGGTCATAGCGACGGAGAATCCATATGGTTCTTCGGGAACGCAGCTCCTGCCGGAGTCCCAGCTGGACCGCTTTCTGATCTGCCTGACCATGGGATATCCGGAGCACAAGGCGGCCGTGGAGATCCTAAGGGAGAGCGCAGGAAAAGGATTGGAGCTCGTGCAGCCTGTCCTCACCGCAGAGAGACTTTTGGAGCTTCGGGAGCAGGCAAGGCAACTGCACGTGTCGGACAGCATGCACGAATATATTGTAAACCTGACGGAGGAGACGAGGCGGGATCCCAGGATCGCACTCGGCGTAAGCCCCAGGGGAAGCATTGCGCTGCTTAAGATGGCGCGGTCCATGGCGCTGATCCGCGGGGGAGAGTTTGTGATTCCGGAGGACGTACTGGCGGTGATTCCGGAGGTTTGGGCGCACAGGATCCACTTAAGTGCCATGGCACGGGCAGAGGGAACCAGCATTCCCGGGATCATCCGGGAGATTACGGAAAGGATTCGGGCGGTTGGATGAAAAAGAAACTAACGTTTCGCATATGGGGAATCCTTCGCTACGTCCTCTTGTTTCTTTTGACGTTTGGCCTGTGGTGGTTCTTTCGCGGTTATGAACTCACCATCATGCTGGTCATTGTCGTCGCCTTCGTTCCAGTCAGCATCGGCGCGCTGTATCTCCGGCAGGACGCACTGCAGGTGCAGGCGTTGCTACCGTCTCTCGGGATAGGCCGTGAGCATTCCGTTCCCGTGAGCATCCGGGTGAAAAACAGTGGCAGATACTTTGGATTTGCGGCTGACGTGACGTACGTGGTCCGCAACGTGTTTACGGAGTACGAGGAAAAAAAGAAGGAACGGGTCTGGGCGTCGCCGGGAACGAGCATTGCCGTGGAGCGGGAGATCCTTAGCCATCACGTCGGGCGCGTGGAAATCAACGTGACGGAATTTGTCGCGTGGGATTGGCTTGGCATATGCAGTATGGAGATCCCGGCGCATAAGGACGCAGGGGTGGTTGTCACGCCAGAGATTGCTCCGGTGGAGGAGGATCTGACGACGTGCGTGGAAGATTTTCCTGATGAAAATGAAACAAAAAAACATGGTACGGACATCAATCCGGACTTCGAAATCCGCGAGTACGTTCCAGGGGATGAGCTAAAGAGCATTCACTGGAAGCTCACGGCGAAGACGGGACGAACGATGGTACGGGAGCGCCTCTCTTCGGGAAGGGATAAGATCAATGTTTTGCTTGCGCTTACGGAGGATCCAACGGAGAATGACGCGCTCATGAGTTCCCTTCACGGTTTGGGACTGCGACTCCTTGACAAAGGTTATCCCATCAGGCTTTGCTGGATGGGGTACGGAGGCCGACTGGAGGCACGGTATTTGGCGGAAGAAGGGGAACTGGCAAGCATCATAGACGAGATTTTGAGCATCAGTGGAAAGAAGAATCCGGGACAGGTGAGAAATGCCATGGAAGCGGAGTATCCCGGAGAAGCATACGTTGTGGTGAAGCATGGAAAGTTTAAGGGAGAATACGTCCGATAAGAGAAACGTCAGATGGAGAAGGCGTGAACCTTCCCAGATCGAACTGACGGACGGCAATAAAAAGAGAACATATGACATATGGGCAGCGCTGGCGGAGGCGGTGCTTGTTTTCATGGTCTCTTTTGGGGCCGTCGGAGGCTTTTTGGACGCCTATGGAATAAGATATAACTTGATGACCTGCATGTTTGGGATATTGGGTCTGTCCCTCTTGCTGTCATTTATTTACGAGACGGGAAGAAAGTGGTTTACCAACCTGTGCGTGATCGGAATCTTTATCGTGTACGCCTACGTTGCGGTGAAGCGCTTCTGGATCTTAAACAGCGGCGCATATGCCGTGATCAATGAAATGTATGAGACCGCGCAGGCATATTTGGGCATTACCGGTGCCGGACTTTATAATCTGCAGGTGGATGACGCGTATATGACGATCACTGCAATTGCACTGTTTGTGGGTTTTGTCGTAGCCATTCTGATGGTCATCCGGCTGCAATACAAGGCAAGCCTCGTCAGAACGGTTCTTATAACGTTCCCAATCTATTTGGTTCCCATCTATTTTGACAAGACGCCCTCCGTAGTTTATCTGTTCCTGCTCCTTTCGGGATACGTAACGCTGGGAATCCTGCAGTGCGGCAAGGTGAAAAAACACGTGGCCGCACAGATCAAACAGGCACTGCCCGTTGGCATGGCGGTTGCGGGCGTCGTTGTTCTTTTGTTTGCAATTTTTTTACCGCAAATAAGATTCCGATCCGTCATCCCGAAGAATCCCTTAAAGGAATCGACGGAGGTGACGGCAGTGACGTACGCGCAGTACGGTCTCATGGCAATGTTTATGAATAATGCGGCCGGAGGCGGAATCAGCGAAGGTGAACTGTCTCAGAATTCCATGCTGATGCCGGATAATGAGACGGATCTGGTCGTGCGATTTACGCCCTACAGCATGGAACCCACGTATTTGCAGGCTTTTGTAGGCGTGGATTATAACGGAAAGCGATGGAGCAGCCTGACGGAGAGCGGAGTGGCAGACGAAATCCTTGACAGGGTAAGAGACGGCAGAAAGGCATTATATGAGCAAAATCCCAATCTGCAGCCTCGTGGAGTCATGGAGGTATTCAATCTCAGAGCAAAATCCTACGCGTATGACCCTTACTATACGGACATGAGAGAGGTGCAGCAGCTTTCAGGAGACGAACTGATACCCGACAGTAAGTACGGAGCCCGTTACGTTTACTATCCGAAGGTGAATGATGAGTCCGTGCCGGGGTTGGGTGGTGAGAAGGTAAGTGACCGTTTCCTGACGGTTCCCGTAAATTGCCGCAATGCAGTGGTCAATGCCTGTAAGGATGCCGGGCTTTCGGGAACGCCTGAGGAGATCGCTGAGCAACTAAAGGATTATTTTGCACGGGAATTTCGATATACCTTGAGACCGGGATATTATTTTGGCGGTTTGGATTACGTTAGCTATTTCCTCTCAAAAAATAAAAAGGGATACTGCTCGCACTTCGCTTCGGCGGGCACCCTGATGCTGAGAAACATGGGAATCCCGGCGCGTTACGTGGAAGGCTACGTCTTTACCTATACGGACGTCGTGACTGACGGTAAACTGCTCGAGGACGGTTCCTACGAGGAATACTACGACGGTTATTCGCCCTTGGGAGATACGGCGCTTGTGGAACTGGAGATTCCGGATGCCCACGGACATGCCTGGATCGAGATGTTCGTACAGGGTAAGGGATGGATTGTCGTCGAGGTGACGCCGGCTGCCCTCGAAGAGGAAGAGGAAGAGACGGGAGGTTTCTGGGAAGCCTTTCTCGGAGCGGGAGGACAGCAGGAAAACCAGACTGATCAAGGGCAGCAGGCCATTGCACGATACATAGAAAACGCCCTGGCAGGCGGAGCGGGCATCCTGGGGATCGTTGTTCTTGTCGTGGCGGCATTCTTTTTGATCAGACGGCTAATGCAGGCTTACCATGAATCAAAGCTTTCCGGGAAGGAAAGGGTGCAGTTGGAATACGGCAGGCTGACAAAGTATCTGAAGGATCGGGATGAAGGATTCTGCAAGTTGACCACGCCTAAGGAGGAACTTGACTGGATGTTGGAAAGGTATGGAGTGATCCTGCCAGAGAAACTTCGGGAAGAATTGTATCTTACTTTCTTTGCCCCAGAGACGGAGAGGGATTACGAAGCTCTGCGCATGCAGGTGACGGAGGTCAGAAAAGCCGTACGCAAGGCCAAGAGACGTTAGTCTTGACTAGGACGCGAGTTTGGAATATAATATAACGAGGCGTGCAATCTGACGGGTAGGGGTTACGCGCGGAAGGGATAGCAAACATGATCAAGAGCATGACCGGTTTCGGCCGATGTGAGGTTACGGAGAATAACAGGAAGTTTACGGTAGAAATGAAAGCCGTAAATCACCGTTATCTGGACGTGAACGTGAAGATGCCAAAGAAACTGAATTTCTTTGAATCTTCCATTAGGAACGAATTAAAGAACTATATTTCCAGAGGTAAGGTGGATCTTTTCATCACGTATGAGGATCTGTCCGAGAATACCTCCAACGTGCATTACAATAAAGAGCTTGCTGCAGAATATCTGAAGTATCTGCGTCAGATCCAGCAGGATTTTGGCCTGGATGACGACATCCGGGTTTCCACGCTGTCCAAGTATCCTGACGTGTTTACCATGGAGGAGAACGAGGGCGACGAGGAAGAAATCTGGAAGGAACTGAAAAAGGCGCTGGACGGAGCTTCTGAGATGTTTGTGCAGAGCAGGATCGCAGAGGGCGAAAACCTGAAAAACGACCTGATCGCAAAGCTGGACAACATGTTAAAGCTTGTTGACTTCATCGCGCAGAGAAGCCCTCAGATCATTGCAGAGTATCGCCAGAAGCTTCAGGATAAGGTGAAGGAGATGCTGGGTGACAACACCGTGGATGAGGCGCGTCTTGTCACGGAGGTTACGATCTTTGCGGATAAAGTTTGCGTGGACGAGGAGATGGTGCGTCTCCGCAGTCACGTGGAAACCACGAAGAATGCCCTGATCGAAGGCGGCAGCATCGGAAGAAAGCTGGATTTCATCGCGCAGGAGATGAACCGCGAGGCTAACACCATTCTGTCAAAATCCAACGACCTTGAGATTTCCAATTGCGGCATCGAACTCAAGACCGAGATCGAAAAGGTAAGGGAACAGATACAAAACATAGAATAAGATGAATAAATTAATTCACGTAGGTTTTGGAAACATTGTGAATACGGAAAAGATCATTGCCATCGTCAGTCCGGACGCGGCGCCTATAAAGCGCTTGGTGCAAAAGGCGAAGGAGACGGGCATGGCCATTGACGCCACGCAGGGGCGGAAGACGAAATCCGTGCTTGTGATGGAGAACAGTCAGGTGGTGCTCTCGGCACTGCTCCCGGAAACCATTGCCGGGCGCGCCCAAGAGGGGCTTGTTCCGGAGGATGAGGAGGATTGACGTGGAAGCAAAGAAGGGTATTTTGATGGTGATCTCCGGTTTTTCCGGGGCCGGCAAGGGAACGCTTGTAAAAAAGCTCTTGCAGACTTATGACAACTATGCTTTGTCCATCTCCATGACGACCAGAAAACCCCGGGAAGGGGAACGGGACGGCGTGGAATATTTCTTCGTGGACAGGGAGAAATTTGAAAAAACCATTGCGGAGAACGGCCTGATCGAGTATGCTACCTATTGCGAGAATTATTACGGAACGCCCAGGGCGTACGTTGAGGAGCAGCTTGCGGCGGGGAAGGACGTGATCTTAGAGATTGAGATCCAGGGTGCCCTGCAGATCAAGGAAAAGTTTCCCGAATCGCTTCTTTTGTTTGTGACGCCGCCGTGTGCGGCAGAATTAAAGCGCCGTTTGGAAGGGCGCGGAACCGAGACCAGCGAAGTCATTGCAAAGCGTTTGTCCCGGGCTTATGAGGAATCAGAAGGCATGGATGCCTATGATTATATCGTGATCAATGATGACCTGGAGCTTTGCGTGAAGGAGTTGCATGCCATGATCGAGGCAGCCCGCAACGAGCCCGTGAGAAGAAAGGATTTCATTGCACGCATCCGGGAGGAAATGAAGGACTTCCGCCTGGAACAGGATTAAGCAGGAAATATTTTTAGAAAGGACAAGGTGAGTGACATGTTGCATCCGTCTTATACAGATTTGATGAAGGTAGTAAACAGCGAGGTTGAGCCTGGTGAGACTCCCGTGGTCAACAGCCGTTATTCCATCGTTATGGCAACGGCAAAGAGGGCACGCCAGATCATTTCCGGAGATGAGCCTCTGGTAGACGAGAAGGGCAAGAAGCCTCTTTCCATTGCAGTAGACGAGCTGAACGCTGGAAAGATCAAGATTCTTGGAGACGACGAGACGAAATAATAGGGTGATTGCCAGAAGGAGCAGCCGGAGCCTCGCGCACCGGCTACTTTTTGTTAGTGAGGTTTGGATTTGAAGATACTATTTACGTCGCTGGGATGTGACAAGAATTTGGTAGATACGGAAATGATGCTTGGACTCCTGGAGTCAAAGGGGCATTCCTTTACGGATGATGAGGATGAGGCAGAGGCAGTGATCGTCAACACCTGTTGCTTCATCGGGGACGCCAAGGAGGAGAGCATCAATACGCTTTTGGAATTCGCGGAGAGGCGGAAGAACGGGTCGGTCAAGGCCCTGATCGCCTGCGGCTGTCTTGCACAGCGTTATCGCGACGAGATCCAGAAGGAGATTCCCGAGGTGGATGCCATCGTAGGAACAAATGCCATTCGCGAGATTGTTTCCGCGCTGGAGGAAGTGCTGGGAGGGAGTCCTGAGAATCATTTCAGGGATCTGAATGCAGAGCCCGTTGCCGGATTGCCCCAGAGCGTGACGACGGGAGGTCATTACGCATATCTGAAGATTGCGGAAGGGTGTGACAAGCACTGCACCTATTGCATTATCCCTAAAGTGCGCGGCGGTTACCGCAGCATTCCCATGGAGACGCTGGTGAAGCAAGCGGAAGAACTTGCGGAAAAGGGCGTGAAGGAACTGATACTGGTGGCGCAGGAAACAACGCTGTACGGCGTTGACCTGTATGGTAAAAAATCATTGCCGGAGCTTTTGAGGCAGCTTGCCAAGATCGCAGGCATTTATTGGATCCGGATCCTGTATTGTTATCCGGAGGAGATCACGGATGAGCTCATCGACGTGATCGCGACGGAGCCGAAGGTCTGTCATTATTTGGACATTCCCATCCAGCATGCTTCCGATGCCGTGCTTAAGCGCATGGGAAGGAAGACGGATCAGGCATCCCTTCGCGCGATGATCGCAAAGCTTCGTGAGAGAATTCCTGACGTATGCCTGCGCACGACGCTGATCAGCGGATTCCCCGGCGAGACGCAGGAAGATTTTGAAGAGCTTTACAATTTTGTGGATGAGCTGGAATTTGACAGACTGGGCGTATTTCCCTATTCCCAGGAAGAAGACACGGCGGCTGCCGTCATGGAGGGGCAGGTTCCAGAGGAGATCAAGCTTCAAAGGCGGGACGAGCTGATGGAGCTTCAGCAGGAGATCGCCTTTGAAAAGGCTGAGGAGATGATTGGACGTGGGCTTGTCGTGATGATCGAGGGCAAGGTCGCGGATGAGGATACTTACGTTGCAAGGACGTATCGGGACGCGCCGAACGTGGATGGATATCTTTTCGTGAATTCGACGGCGAATTTTATGACCGGGGATCTTGTCAGGGTGCGCGTGACGGACGCGAATGAATATGATCTGATCGGAGAAGTATGTCATGAGTGAAGATGCAAAGAAAAAGGGAAAAATGAATCTGCCCAATAAGCTGACGATCGTCCGCGTGATCTTGATCGTACCCTTCATACTCCTTTTGTTGGGAAGTCATGAGGGCTGGAGATGGTTTAAGGCCATCTTTGGCGAGGATCACGTGATCCCGGAATTTCTGGCGCTTGCGGCTTTTATCATTGCTAGCCTGACGGACATGCTGGACGGCAAGATTGCCAGAAAGTATAACCTGGTGACTAATTTCGGAAAGTTTATGGATCCCCTTGCGGATAAGCTCCTGGTCTGCGCGGCGCTGATCGTGCTCGTGGAGATGGGAAGGATTCCTTCTTGGATCGTTGTCGTGATCATCAGCAGGGAGTTCATTATCAGCGGATTCCGTCTGATCGCTTCCGACAAGGGCGTTGTCATTGCGGCAAGCTACTGGGGAAAGTTTAAGACGACGTTCCAGATGATCATGATCGGCATGATGATCGTGGAGGACGTGCCGGTATTCGCGGATTTTGGCGGAGGAAAGGTTTTTGGGATCCTCACGACGATCATCATGGTGATCGCGCTGGGATTGACCATTATTTCACTTGTTGATTACGTTTGGAAGAACAAAGACGTCATGGAGGACACAAAGTAAAGGTCCTTTGGACGGGAGGAAATTATGACTGCGGAAATAATATGCGTGGGTACGGAGATCCTGCTTGGAAACATCGTAAACACAAATGCGGCCTATCTGGCAGAGCAATTGGCGGGACTGGGCATCTCCTGCTACTATCAGACGGTGGTGGGCGACAACGGGGAACGCCTTTTGGAAACGCTGGAGCTGGCGGCAAAGAGAAGTGAGGTCATTATCTTGTCGGGAGGACTCGGACCGACGCAGGATGACCTGACGAAGGAGACCGTGGCGAAGTTCTGCGGCAAGAAATTGCTAATGGACGAAAAGAGCAAGAAGCAGATCGCGGAGTACTTCGAAAAAAGAAAGATGAAGCCCACCGGGAACAACTGGAAACAGGCCATGGTGCCCGAGGGCGCAAGGGTGTTCGAGAATCATAACGGAACGGCACCCGGCATGGCGGTGGAAACGAATAAAAATAAGTTTATTTTATTGCCGGGTCCGCCGGAAGAGCTAAGGCTCATGTTTGAGGAGAGCGTGGCGCCGTACCTAAAGGAGCAGTCGCCTTTCGTGATCCTTTCGCAGACGGTAAAGACTTGCGGGTTGTCGGAGAGTGCGGTGGAAGAGCAGCTCCGCGATTTGATCGACAAGCAGACCAATCCCACCATTGCGACCTATGCAAAGACGGGAGAGGTGCACGTGCGCGTGACGGCAAAGGCGGATTCCCAAAAGGAAGCGTCAAAGCTGATCAAGCCCATGGTGAAGGAATTAAAGTCACGGTTCGGCAATGACATTTATTCCACGGATGACGGCGTGACGCTGGAAAAGGCCTTGGCAGACCTGCTTCAGAGCGCGGGACTTACCATCAGCTGTGCGGAATCATGCACGGGCGGCCTGATCTCCGCGACGCTCATCAACGTACCGGGCATCTCCGAACTCTACAAGGCGGGTTTCGTGACGTACTCCAACAAAGCTAAGAGAAAGCTTTTGGGAGTGAAAAAGGGAACGCTTGAAAAGTATGGAGCTGTCAGCAGCCAAACGGCGCAGGAGATGGTGAAGGGACTTCTCGCCGAGACGAAGACAGACGTGGGAATCGCGGTGACCGGCATCGCGGGACCGGATGGCGGAACGAAGGAAAAGCCCGTTGGACTTGTCTATATTAGCTGTAACGTGAAGGGCAAGATCACCGTGAAGGAATGCCATTTTAACGGGACGCGGGAGAAGATCAGAAGGGCATCCGTGACGACTGCGCTGATGCTGGCAAGAAGCTGCGTGTTGGAATATTTGAGTAAGGAAATGCTGAAATAAAGATTTCTTAAATGATTATAAAATGTATTGCGGACCTTGCGCAACGGCGGGGAACGTGATACATTTTTTTTATCTGATTAGCGAGAACCCGTGAAGGCAGATTCCCTGCCGGCGGGATTCTTTGCGGCAACCGCGTTTTCTTGCGCGAGCCCGCGGTCTGGCATTTCGCCGAAGATTTCAGAAGATTATAAAATTGAAAAAGAAGGAGGGATGCCATTGAGGGACGTATAATGGACTAAATTTGTGTTAACATGTCTTTGTAACAAAGATATTGCATGAAAACCATTGACAAAATCGAACAAATGTTTTATGATAACAACAGCGAACATTTGTTCCCAAAAAGTATTGCCCAAGGGGCAAAGAGAGGGGAAAAGCCCAGGAACGGAATGGTTCCGGGCGACAAAGAAAACGCATATGAAAGCGGATGACAAATTCATGGATGAAAAGCGAATGGAAAAAGAAGACAAGATGAAGGCGCTGGATGCAGCGCTCAGTCAGATTGAAAAGCAGTATGGCAAGGGAACGGTGATGCGCCTTGGCGATCCTTCCGCGAAAATGAACGTGGAGACGATCCCCACCGGATCCTTAAGCCTTGACATTGCCCTTGGACTTGGCGGAATTCCCAAGGGAAGGATCATTGAGATTTACGGACCTGAATCCAGTGGTAAGACGACGGTAACCCTGCACATGATCGCGGAAGTGCAAAAGCGCGGCGGCATTGCCGGATTCATCGACGCGGAGCATGCGCTGGATCCCGTATATGCAAAGAACATCGGCGTAAACATTGACGACCTCTACATTTCCCAGCCGGATAACGGCGAGCAGGCAATGGAGATCACGGAGACCATGGTACGTTCCGGAGCAATGGACATCGTGGTAGTTGACTCCGTTGCGGCGCTGGTTCCCAAGGCGGAAATCGACGGAGACATGGGCGACAGCCACGTGGGACTGCAGGCAAGACTGATGTCCCAGGCACTGCGTAAGCTGACGGCCGTGATCAGCAAGTCCAACTGTACCGTGGTATTTATCAACCAGCTTCGTGAGAAGATTGGCGTGATGTTCGGAAATCCGGAGACGACGACGGGCGGCCGTGCATTAAAATTCTATGCTTCCGTGCGTTTGGACGTACGACGCATCGAATCCCTGAAGCAGGGCGGCGAAGTAATCGGTAACCGTACCCGCGTGAAGGTTGTAAAGAATAAGGTGGCGCCTCCTTTCAAGGAAGCAGAGTTCGACATCATGTTTGGAGAGGGAATCTCTACTGCGGGAGACATTCTGGATCTGGCAGCATCCATCAACGTAGTGAATAAGTCCGGTGCATGGTATGCTTACCAAGGAGAGAAGATCGGCCAGGGACGCGAGAATGCAAAGCAATACCTTAAGGATAATCCGGCGGTTTGCGACGAGATCGAGGAGAAGATCAGGGCGCATTTTAATCTGAACGGAGAGCAGGCATCGGATGGTTTGCCTGAGGAGTAAGCGAGGAAAATAGGAATGATCATTACGGGAATTGCGGACGTGACCAAATCCCGAAGCAGGATCAGCATTGACGGGGAGTTCGCCTTTGTTTTGTACAAGGGCGAACTTCGTCGCTTTCACCTGCAAGTGGGGGAGGAACTGAGAGAAAAAGATTACGAGACGATCACAAAGGAAATCTTGCCAAAGAGGGCGAAACTCCGGGCAATGAATTTGCTGTTAAAGAAGGATTATACGACTGCAAAGCTTCGGGAAAAACTGCGGGAGGGCGGTTATCCTGAGGAGATCGTTCAGGAAGCCCTGGATTACGTGGCATCTTATCATTATACGGATGACCTGCGCTTTGCCTTGGATTTTATACAGTGTCATCAGGAGAACAGGTCCCGCCTTAGAATGGAGCAGGATCTCAGGACAAAGGGAATTCCCGAGGACGTGGTGGAGCAGGCGTTTGCGGAATGGGAGGCGGCCGGCGGCGTACAGGATGAGGATCAAATGATCCGGGAATTGTTTAGAAAACGAGGGTTTGATCCGCAAAACGCAACGGTTTCCGAGCAAAATCGGGAGTATGCATTTTTGATGCGAAAGGGATTTTCGGCAGATTGCATTAGAAAAGCAATTTTTCATTCTTATACTTGACATACCAATAATTTGCGTTTATCATTGAAGTGTTGTGAATTGCTTTTGAACTGTGAAAATTTCATAAGGAGGTGCTCCAGAAATGCCTGATTTTGTATGGCTGATGATTCTTCTGGTAGCAGTAGCCGTAACCGCAGTGATTTCCAGCGTTCTTTCTGCTTCCGTACAGAAGAGGAAGACGGAAGAGACAATCGGAAAGGCCGAAGATAAAGCGAGAAGCATTATCGACGAGGCTTTAAAGACTGCGGAAGCGAAGAAGCGTGAAGCGCTCCTCGAGGTCAAGGAAGAGTCCATTCGCACGAAGAATGAACTCGATAAGGAGATCAAGGAACGCAGGGCTGAGGCGCAGAGATCTGAGAGAAGGCTGCAGCAGAAGGAAGAAAACATCGATAAAAAGGCAGATGCCATTGAAAAGCGCGAGCAAAGTTTATCCGCGAAGGAAGAAAACCTGAACAAGATGAAGGTTGAGATTTCCAAGTTAAACGAGCAACGCTTACAGGAACTGGAGCGAATTTCCGGCTTAACCTCTGAACAGGCAAAAGACTACTTATTGAAAATTGTTGAAGATGAAGTGAAGCATGAAACGGCCGTGATGATCAAGGAAATGGAGAGTCGGGCCAAGGAAGAAGCTGACAAGAAGGCGAAGGAATACGTAGTGAACGCAATCCAGAGATGTGCAGCAGATTACGTCTCTGAAACCACGATTTCCGTCGTACAGTTGCCCAGCGATGAGATGAAGGGAAGGATCATTGGTCGTGAAGGCCGAAACATCCGTACGTTGGAAACCATGACTGGCGTTGACCTGATCATAGATGATACGCCTGAAGCAGTCGTGCTTTCCGGTTTTGATCCCATTCGTCGTGAAGTTGCAAGAATTGCGCTGGAGAAATTGATCGTGGACGGACGAATCCATCCTGCCAGAATCGAAGAGACTGTCGAGAAGGCACAGAAGGAAGTCGAAGTCATGATCAAGGAAGAGGGCGAATCCGCACTCCTCGAAGTAGGCGTGCATGGCATTCATCCTGAACTCGTGAGACTCCTCGGAAAGATGAAGTTCAGGACCAGTTATGGTCAGAACGTATTAAAGCATTCCATTGAGGTAGCGCATTTATCCGGACTGCTTGCCGCAGAAATGGGTCTCGACGTCAGACTTGCAAAGAGAGCTGGTCTGCTTCATGACATTGGAAAATCCATCGATCGTGAGATGGAAGGTTCCCACGTACAGTTGGGTGCCGAGCTTTGTAGGAAGTATAAGGAGAATGCCGTTGTGATCAACGCGGTAGAATCCCACCACGGCGACGTGGAGCCTACTTCCCTGATTGCATGCATTGTACAAGCTGCTGATACAATATCCGCTGCAAGACCGGGAGCAAGAAGAGAAACGCTGGAGACCTATACCAGCAGATTAAAACAATTAGAAGACATCACAAACAATTTCAAGGGCGTAGAAAAATCTTTTGCAATTCAGGCAGGTCGTGAGGTTCGCGTAATGGTAGTACCTGAGCAGGTATCAGATGCCGACATGGTACTGATGGCGCGTGACATTTCCAAGAAGATCGAGACCGAGATGGAATATCCTGGTCAGATCAAGGTGAACGTCATTCGTGAAAGCCGCGTAATTGATTACGCTAAGTAATGCCATTCCAGAAGATCCACAGTGTTTGACCTAAAATTTCATAAGAGCTTAAAACACCGTACCCCAAAAGGGTACGGTGTTTTTGTATTTTTTTAAAAAATCCTCTTGTTAAATCCAGAATCATATAGTATGATATTCGAGATGTATGATTGTATACGATTATCCAAAGTGTTTTGCAAGGAGTAAAAAATGAAAGCATATCAGGAATTGAGCAGAGAGGAATTGTTGAACTTAAATGATGAGCTGGAAAGAGCTTTTAACATCGTAAAGGAAAAGGGTCTGAAGCTTGACATGTCTAGAGGAAAGCCTTCCGTTGCGCAGTTGGAGATGGGAATGGGATTGTTGGATGCATTGGATTCCAAGAGTTGCATGAAGACCGCTGCTGGCATGGATACCAGAAACTATGGACTCCTTGACGGTATTCCCGAGGCAAAAAAGCTCATGGCGGACATCATGCAGGTACAGCCTGAGAACGTGATCGTTTGCGGCAATGCGAGCCTGCCCATCATGTATGACACAATTTCCAGATCCATGACTCACGGCGTTATGGGATCTACTCCCTGGTGCAAATTGGACCAGGTGAAATTCCTTTGTCCTGCGCCGGGATATGACAGACATTTTGCGATCACGCAGCATTTTGGCATTGAAATGATTACCATTCCCATGACGCCCCAGGGACCGGACATGGATTTGGTTGAGAAGTACGTAAGCGAGGATCCTGCAATTAAGGGCATTTGGTGCGTTCCGAAGTATTCCAATCCGCAGGGATATACGTATTCGGACGAGACCGTAAAGCGCTTTGCGGCATTGAAGCCTGCAGCAAAGGATTTTAGGATTTTCTGGGATAACGCTTATGCAGTGCATGATCTCTATGAGGATCGTTCGGATTCCTTGTTGGAAATCTTGGGAGAGTGTGAGAAGGCCGGAAATCCTGACATGGTTTATGAGTTTGCGTCTACGTCCAAGATCAGTTTTGCCGGTGCCGGCATTGCGGCCGTAGCATCTTCCAAGGGAAATCTCGATTTCATGAGGAAATCCATGACGATCCAAACGATCGGTTATGACAAGATCAATCAGTTGCTGCATGCAAATTACTTCAAGGACATCCAGGGGATCAAGGCACAGATGATCAAGCATGCGCAGATCTTGCGCCCGAAGTTCGAGGCAGTATTGAATATTTTGGACGAGGAACTCGGCGGACTTGGCATCGGCGAGTGGACGAAACCAAATGGCGGTTACTTCATTTCTTTTGACGCCATGGAGGGCTGCGCAAAGGAGATCGTTGCAAAATGCAAGGAAGCAGGCGTCGTTTTGACGGGTGCCGGAGCAACGTATCCCTATGGAAAGGATCCCAAGGACAGCAACATCCGCATTGCGCCTTCTTTCCCTACGCCGGAAGAGATGGCACAGGCAACGGATCTGTTTGTGCTCTGCGTAAAGCTGGTGAGCGTGAAAAAGCTGCTTGAGAAGACTGCTTAAGTGTTAAGAGCATTAGGTAAATTGAAGATTTAGGCATAAATGAAATGCCGGTCGCGTAAAATGGACAGACGAAAGCCCGATGGGGTTGGAAGGAGAAACCGTTTGAAGAAATGGATTCAAAGACTTCCGCTGTTACCTTTGTGCGCGGCCGGTTTTTTGTGTGGAATTCTTTGCTGTTTGTTTATGGGACAGGCAGATGGCGCCCTTGCGCCGGAGAGGCTTCGACGGATGCGAGAGGAGATGCCGGATCCTAAAGCTCTGTTGCCCTGCGTTTGCTGGAGCCGCGGGAAATGGATCATGGGTCTGGGAATCCTGGCGACAACGTATTTGGCACCGGCTGCATGCTGCGGTGCGGCAGCGTGGATGGGTTGGAGCCTTGGCGCATTTTCGTGCGTGGCCCTTTCAAACTATGGCATTAAGGGGCTCTTGCTGATCTTTGCCGGCATTTTTCCGCAATGGCTTTTTTATGCCCCGGGGTTTTATTTTTGGATGGAGTGGTGTATGGAATTGTACCGCGGGATCAGCCACCGGTGCGCATTGCACAAAAAAAATTGCCTGATCAGGATGCTTCTTTGTTTGCTCTTTTTGGGAATTGGCATTTTTACGGAATGCTTTTGGAATCCCGTCGTACTTCATGGGATTCTTTCCCGGTTTTGAAGAAAAGAAGCATGCCTGCAGGCAACGTTATAAAATGAAATTCTTATTCAAATTCAGCGATTTCATGAATCAGGCGATCCGTGTCAGCCCAGCCAAGGCAGGGATCGGTAATGGATTTGCCATAGATGCCGCCGCCGACCTTTTGGGAACCTTCCTCAATGTAGCTTTCGATCATCAGACCCTTTACGAGAGAGTGGATCTCAGGATTTACCTTACGGCTGTGCATGATCTCCTTGGCAATTCTGATCTGCTCGGCAAACTGCTTGTTGGAATTGGAATGGTTCGTGTCGATGACGCAGGCCGGGTTCTTCAGATCCATCTTATGATACATTTCCAAAAGATGAACGATGTCTTCATAATGGTAATTCGGAATGTTCTGACCATGTTTGTTCGTTGCACCGCGAAGGATGGTGTGCGCCAGCTCATTTCCGCTGGTGTTCACTTCCCAGCCGCGATAGATGAAGGAATGTCCGTGCTGCGCCGCGTAAACGGAGTTCAGCATAACGGACAAGTCCCCGCTAGTGGGATTCTTCATGCCTGCGGGTACGTCAAAACCGCTGACGGTAAGTCTGTGCTGCTGATCCTCAACGGACCGGGCACCTACTGCAACGTAGGAGAGAATGTCAGATAGATAACGGTAATTCTCGGGATAAAGCATTTCGTCTGCGGAGGTCAGTCCCGTCTCGCTCATGGCGCGGATGTGCATTTTGCGGATGGCGATGAGGCCTGCCAGCAGGTCGGGTTTTTTCTCGGGATCCGGCTGATGCACCATGCCCTTGTAGCCCTCACCGGTGGTGCGGGGCTTGTTGGTGTAGATGCGGGGGATTAGGAGAACCTTATCCTTTACGCTTTCCTGTACCTTGGCAAGACGCGATACGTAATCACATACGGAATCCTCATTATCAGCGGAACAGGGGCCGATGATCAAAAGGAATTTATTCGTCTTGCCGGTGATCACGTCGCGGATCTCGGCATCTCTTTTTTCCTTTAACTGTGCTAATCCCGCGGGTAGGGGATATTCCTCCTTGATCTCAGCGGGAGTTGGTAACTTTCGTATAAATTCAAAACTCATTGGCAGTCATCCTTTCAAAAAATAGACGTTTACGTAAATCATCGACTATTATAAGCCAATCGTCTCAAATTTGCAAGAAAAAATTTTGCGGTTTAAAGTGCTAAAGCCAATTTGTCGTTCATCCTTAAATTTTGTCGTTCATCCAAATGTTGTTGTAATCCTGAAGGGTTGGGGAGATAATGGTTATACTTGTATGGAAGATTATGACTATGGTATTTTGGCAAGAGATTCGTACAAGCGAGACGACGGTATGGTTGGCGTTATTATATTTGGAATGGTTAAGCTGAACTAATAAACCGGCGTAAGATTCTCTTAACTATTTTAAGTTACGTGAAGGGGAAGATAAGAATGAAAAAAAACATACCCGTAACATTTCTGGTGATGCTTTTCTTATGGAGTGCTTGTGGCATAATTGACAAGAATCCCACGATAACGCAGGAAGAAAAGTCTTTCTACGTCGCTGAAAAGCTTTTTCGCGAAGATAATTATGAGTGGTTATCTTCTTGCCATGCGGGAACTAGCATTTATGATATTGGGCGTGATGAGGAAAAACAGGAATATTGTGTATGGAGATACGATTGTGAAACTCTTAGCGTGACAAAGACGGTTTTGGCAACGGATAATCTTCGCTTTGTGAGATACGTGCGAGGATACGTTGGTGCGGATGGCTTGTTACATACTTTATGTGGAACCGTAAATGAAGCGGGGACGGCCGTGGAGGATTATTATCTTTGCGCGTTTGACGCAGAAGGAAGGATGTGTGGCAAACGAAAAGTGACAAAGGGAGTTACCCAAGTTATGGAAAAAAATAACGTGGGATTTCAATACTCTTTTGTATTGCCAGATGATAAACTTTTGATTTTCAGCACGTATTCGATTGGCACTAAAATGAGTCGCATTTCTGAAGATGGAAACATTGAGTGGGAAAAGAAGCTGGGTAAATTCGGACTCTTTGATTGTCAGATTCGCGAAGATGGGAAGATTTTGCTTTTAGAATATCGGGATTCCGGAAGAAAGATTTCCATGTCCGAGGTTAACGCAGATAACGGAAAGCGAAAAACGCTAATCGGCGATCTGCAATTACCGTATGGCACAATGCCTGTTTTTGCGTGGGGACGAGATCAACAAATGATATGTTTTCAAACAACGGAATGCGTTTGGGAATATGACGTAGCGGAGAATAAATTAAAACAGATGTTTTCCTTTGAAGACAGTATGCTAGATGGAAGAAACGCAGGAGACTTATGGCAACGGGCAGACGGGGACTGGTGTCTGCGATACATAACAATGAATGGGGACGAGCATGATTTTTCTGCATATACTACGGAGTTAATCAAACTAAGCAAAACAGAGAATGATGCAACGGATAAAGTTGAACTGACGTATGCAGTAGTCGGTCCTGAAAATTTATTTATGGATGATGCGATTTCTTTTAATCTATCGCAAAATCAAATAAAGATTACCGTAAAAACATATGAGAATGTGGAAAGATTTTTGACGGACGTTATTGCGGGCAATCATCCGGATTTGGTGAATCTGGATGACGGAGAGATTTATGAGACGCTGAAAGAAAAGGAACTGCTGGAGGATTTAAGTAACTATTTTGAACAGGATGGTGACGTGTCCGGGGAGGACTTTCTCCCAAAATCGCTGGAGTTTTATGAGGAAAACGGAAAGATTTATTCCATACCCTATGGTTTGGTAATTTATGCCATGATGGGGGAGGACAGGTATCTTGGAAACTACGCGGCATGGGATTTGTCGCAGTTTAGGGAGTTTTTGAGGTCTCTTCCAAATGAAAAACTGGCAACAAGCGGATGCTCAAATCAGGAGTTCCTTTTTCAATTGTGTTACAACCACATGGATCATTTTGTTGACGGCACAAAGAGAACTTGTAATTTTCAAACAAATGAGTTTATGGATTTTTTGGAAATTGCTTCTTTTTTCCCAGAGGAGAACCTTGATGATGATGCCATATGGGAGAAGAGGAGGAATGCGATTTTATCCGGTGAGAGTATTTTGAAGATTGTGAGTATTGGGGAATTCTCAGAATATGAATACGAAAGAGCCATGTTTCCGGGTAAGGGCAGAATTATCGGATTTCCTGTGGATCATGGTAATGGAGTCAGCTTGGGGAGCGGTGGAATAGCTCCTGCCATAATGAGGACGAGTAGACGTAAAGAAGAGGCGTGGGAGTTTATAAAATATGTGTTAACCAAAGAAAAGAATCACTTGTATACGTCGATATTTCCATCTTATAAACCGATACTGAACGAGATTTTTGAAAAGGCGCGCGAGCAGGCTGGTACGGATTACCAATGTCAATATGGAGATTACGTGTCTTACGTACCGCATGCCTCTCTTTCAGAGATTGAGGAAGTGCAAAGTCTTCTGAACGTTGGACAATCTGCAAAGGGCGGAAGTGAGAAGATTTTGCAGATCATATGGGAAGAGGCTGAAGCATATTTCAAAGGAGGCATGAATGCGGAAGAAGCTGCAGAGAAAATTCAGAATCGCGTGGCACTGTATTTGAGTGAATAGCTTTCGGGAGTATCTGCAATGAAGTGACGTAATTTAAGCGGATAAAGCACGGAATACGTCAAAGAAGTCATGTGCTGAAAAAATATGTCCTTTACAAGAAAAAACAAACGTGTTATACTACAAAAGCGTGAGCAAACCGGCGCCCAGATCAGGGACAGCTCTGACCCGGTCTTAGTGCCTGGTGTTAACATTTTATATCATTAGGAGGAAAAGAGCAATGATTTCTAAGGAAAAGAAAACCGCAATCATGAACGAGTATGCCAGAACCCCTGGCGACACCGGATCACCTGAGGTACAGATCGCAGTTCTGTCCGCAAGAATCCAGGAGCTTACCGAGCATCTGAAGGAGAACCCCAAGGATCATCATTCCCGTCGCGGAATGCTGAAGATGGTAGGTCAGAGACGTGGCCTTCTTGCTTACCTGAAGAAGAAGGATCTTGAGAGATATCGTGCACTGATCGAGAAGCTTGGCTTAAGAAAATAATTCAGGAAAAAAGAGCGGAGATGGCCCGCATGCGGGCGCTCCGCTTATGTTTCTTTAAAAGAATCGGTAAACCCAAAGCGGAAGGACAATCCCGAGACCACTGAAAAGTATGGGAATTGAAGGAAAACTCATGGCAGTCCCGTGTTTTTCAGTAGTTTCGGAGGCCTCCGCTTTGTGTGAAAAATAATACAAGACAAAGGCAGGCTTCGCATTCGCGCCAGACTCGCGACGGAGCATCTGCCCAAAGAAGGAGGTACTATGTACAAGAGCTATGAAATGGAACTTGGCGGCCGTAAGCTCGTGGTTGACGTAAACCGCGTAGGTAAGCAGGCCAATGGATGTGCGTTCATGCACTACGGTGACACCACCGTTCTGTGTACCGCAACCGCATCCGAGAAGCCCAGGGAGGGCATCGATTTCTTCCCCCTGAGCGTTGAGTATGAGGAGAAGATGTATGCCGTAGGAAAGATCCCCGGCGGTTTCAACAAGAGTGAGGGTAAGGCAAGCGAGAATGCGATCCTGACCAGCCGCGTTATCGACAGACCCATGCGTACCCT
>JAEEGL013607956.1_pt1 | contig 67617 bp, 139 predicted proteins | sample 9134231 | NCBI WGS metagenome assembly JAEEGL01 (sample SAMN16246548, study PRJNA631951) | gut metagenome | biome: gut microbiome; feature: rumen; material: fiber-attached | host: Bos | place: Iran: Karaj | collected 2018-10 | reverse complement strand
AGTTTTTACCCTTGCTGAAACCTCCTTCTGCAACATCTTCTCAATTTCTTCATTTGCTATATCAATCTGCATTTTCTTTATCTCCTTTACATTCAATCATTTCTTTATAAAGTTCCAATTCCTTTTCCAAATCCTTTACAAGTTGTCTTGCTTCTCGCATAATTATCGTTGATTCTGTTGCTGCTATATCTGCCATAATACATAATTCCTCATGATTAAATACAGAATAGTCTTCTTTATCAAGTAATTCATTAGCCTTTTTGTTGATACTCATTAGTACTTCTCTTTTATGCATCTTATTCTTAATCTTTTCTAACATTAGGTTACTCCTTATAATTTTCTGCTGAATCATAGTTGCTAAATTTCTCACAAGTGGCACAATTATACGCAGTAGGTTCACTCTCCTTGGAATGTATGCAACCCACACAACTTGTTACTTCTACTTCTTCAGGTTCTTCCTCTTTCTGCATAGCATTATTAACTATCTGCTTTACTTCTTCAAACTTTCTATCATAAGCTAGACGAGTAGTTGTAGACTTAACTATCTGTTCAAGTTTATCCATAGCTTTAACATCTTCTATTGCCTGTAACAACGCTTGTGCTACTTCCTGTGTTTCATCTTGCATTGCATAATTCTCTTGTATAGATTCAAGCCATTCTAATACTTCATTTCTATTCATTTTCATATTTAAACACCCCTAAATCCGAGCATTGCGTTGATTTCCTCAACTGTTTCATCTGCCACTAAAGTTGCATTTACAAAAGTCTTTAACTGTTTATCATATACGGTTGTTTTTAAGTACACTACACTTCTATGAAAGTCACCTGAGTCTGTACAGGTTATATGTGAAATATCTTTCACATCTATAAAATGGCACTGTTGTATCGCACCATTTGATTTTTCATCTGTATGATGTAGTTTTATAAAATAAGTCCTAGCTGTATTGTTTTGCATAATATACCTCCTTATTTGCTAGATTCTTCAAATGACGTATATGCAGTATCATTAAGGATTTCACTCAAATCCCAACCACATTCACGACATAAATTTATTTATATCTTTGACACGTTTTTACTTTTGGTTGATTCTCCAAGAACAATGGTTATATCAGCATCTTTTGTTTTACAGTTGATACAACTACAACCTTTATCTGTTCCTAAAATCTTTGTGACTTTCATTGATTACTTCCTTTCTATGGTGTTTTATTTATTATTCAACTGGAACGCTATTTGAGTCTCTACCATACATATAGTCATAATATGCTGCTTTAGGTAATTTGACTTCACATATAACTCGTTCCATGTAAGTATGAACAAAAAGAAAGTCAGCTATGATATTTTCTGTTCGTTCTGTGTATGATACTTTATCGTTTTCTGCGATAGAAATTGTTTTATACCTATAAAATTTATTAATAGGATGAGCGTTTCCTTCATCATCTATGAGTGTTCTTAAATAACCCTCATTGTTATAACACATGGTTTCAATGTTGAATACTTTGGTCTTTGAATCAAGCACCGTGACTTGACCTACATATGGCATTACCAACATTATTTCGATTGCAAGCGCAGTTGGTAGTAACAAGATACGAGCCAACAAGTTAAAATCATTTACGTAAAATATAATAGATACTATAAAAGATATTATTGCTATAATTATTAGTGTTGTTAAACTCATGTGTAGACAATCTCCTTATGTTGTACACAGTAAAATATTCTTTCTTAAAAGTCGCTTTCTTTCTATGGACGTTGTTCGGCTGAAACAATGTCTGCTTTTTTGCCATATTTATAAGCATAGTATGCATCTTTAGGCAATTTGATTTTACATGCTTTTTTTTCCACTTCATAGTAAACAAAAAGAAACTTGCCTACACCTTTTTCTGTTGTTTCGATATATGATATTTTGTCATCTTCTGCTATAGAAACTGTTCGGTATCTTTTAAAATCATAAACCCCATGAGCGTTTCCTTTATCATCTATAAGATGCGTCAAATAACCATCTTTGTTATAATACATATTTTCAATGACAAATTCCTCAGTTTTTGGGTCGTATGTAGTTACAGTACCTACAAGTAGTGTTAATAGTATTATTAAAAGTGATACTGAAAACAACATTCCTGTAATACCCCCTATTAACTCCAACCTGTTACCAAAACATACTAGTGAGACTATCAAAAATATTACTGCTATAATTATTAGTGTTGTTAAACTCATGTATATATATAACCTCCGTAGTTATACCAACTTGTTATTAACTAAAAACAATATAACATTTTTAAAACTCTTTGTCAACAAGGTTTTATCAAAATATATGTAAATTTTTCTTTACCTAACAACAAAGTATTTCCTAACAAAACAAAAGAGCATAGATATTTTTATATCTACACTCTTCAGGTATCTCTTCTATAACTTGAGTTTGTCTAACTTGATTTTAGTTGACTTTTTTGTTGATATATTTATTACTTTGTTTCAATAATCTCTTTATTATCAAAACCTTTACTTTCCTCAGATTGCTCTCTGTTTTGTTGTGCTTTAAATCTAAACTTTTGGTCATACATTAAATCGTCTGCCGTCTTTAATACACTCTCAAATACGTTATCACAAAATGTAAACGATGCATAACCCACAGCCCATGTATATTTCGTGTTTTTCATAGAAGCTACAATATCTGTATAAATATCTTTCAAATCCTTAGTTACAGAGTCCATTACAAAAATAACAAACTCGTCACCACCTGTACGATATAAATAACAATTAGCAGGCAAACACTTAGATACTTCTTTTACAAGAGTCTTAATTGCTTTGTCACCCTCTTGATGTCCTTGTGTATCATTTATCTCTTTTAAATTATTAAGGTCTAATACGAATAAGCCTTTTAATTTATTAGCATATCTCTTACTATCTGCTTTCATAGTCATTCTATTAAAACAACCTGTCAATGGGTCTAGTTTAAATGCTTCTACATGAATATATAAATAATAGAATACTACTATTAAAGCTATGGTTCCCATAAGGATACCCCTAAGAGAATACTTGCACTCTACAAAAGTAGCCAAACAGTTTATCAGACAACCTAGAACTATTATATTACCCTCTTCCGCATAATGTGTTCTCGCCCTATAACAGCCATAAACAAAAAGTCCAAGTACATAAATACCTAATGTAATATGTGGTGTAAAGGCTAATGGACCTCTTACTATAACTCCTGTATTGTAATCATAATAAAAAACCTTATCTGTAAATAAAGCCAAAGATGTTAATACTATACATACACTACCGGGTATTGTAAGTAATGGCTTATATTTCCACTCTTTATTTCTAAGCACAAGAAATATCAATGATAATAATATTATAATGCGCATATTATAGCCTACTACCGCTATATATCTGTGAAAGATGCTAGAATCATGTATCATTATTAAATGATAATCTATATTATCATCTATAATTACTATCAATAAGCCAACAATAGGTATTAGTAATCTTTTAGTTAATTCTGGTTCATATGTTTTATTACTAAAAACAAATACAAACATGAACAATACTACACCTACTGGAATCATATTTAATTGCCAAAACTCTTGTAAATTCATTTCTTATTACCTTTATTTGGTCTGCTTTCGTTCAAACCAAATCATTACTAAAACTAATACTACGACTACACCCCTAAATAACATATTGTGTTGTCAAATATACAATTCTTTCAATACCTCTTTCTATAAATACTACTCCTACTAAACCTATATTAAATAGGAATTGAAATATTAGGTAAAGGCAATGCAGTACTTTTCATACTGGTTTGTTCATCTATACTCTCCACCTTACCACATTCCATTTCCTGTCCACAAGTAGGACAATATTTATTATTAGCTGAATATACTAGCCCTACACCGTAACCATTAAACTCATTATTTAATGCCTTACCCTCTAAGTGCATTTTATATAAGCATTTAGGACAAATATAAGCGGTTTCTTCCCAACAGTCACCGTCCCAATTACCCCAACTACTATTATTACAATGCACTTTAACAGCTACCCATTTATTACTTCTTGGCTTAGTAATTGTAAATTGGTTATCTCTAATATAGCTTAAAGTCCAACGAAACTTTTCAAAAAAATTGTATACTTTACTTGGTGTAATATACTTAAATAACCCCTTTATATTGCGAACTACAAACTCTGTTTCTAACAAGGGTTCTTCACTTTCTGTAGGCATATCAAAGGATAATTTTTCTATTGTGTTAATAGTATTATTACAACTATTTTTTAAATAATCACAGAATTCGTTCATAATCTCGCTATGTTGCAAATAATACTTGTAATTTAGAAAAATATCTCTTAAAAAAGGGTGAATTACCTCATTGAACTTACTTAATGTTATTACTTTCATAAATATACCTCAAATCTTTCCTGTATATACTTCTTTCTTCATAATCTGTCCACATCTAGGACAAAAATTACTAGGTCTAAATACTAAGCCATCATGTGTTGCAGAAAATTTATGTATGTTGTATTCCCAAGTCTGCTTATCCTCAAAATAACATTTAGGACAAATATAGGCTTTTTCTACTGCGTCACACTCTACTTCTACCCACTTATCTTCCTCTGTTGGCTTTATTAATGTAATACTGTTATCTTTGAAATACCTTAAGTTCCACTCTACTTCATCTACAAATATATCAAGATGACCATTAGCTAATCTACGTGAAATAGGCGCAAAACAAAGCTGTTTATTTACAAAATTCGCATCTAAAAATGCCCTTTCACTTGTTGTTGGTTTCTCAACAGCCGTTGCTGCAATAGCGTCTATTACTGTTTCATACTTTTTTGCCAACTCGCTATTAGTTGTTTCCGTAGGGTTCTTAATAGTTTCATTTACCTCAGAAACAAGTTCATTCATTAACCTCTCAATATCATCTAAATACACTATTTTCATAGCTATAACTTACCCTTTCTTTAAAATGTTATATCTTTTTTAGTTAGTATAACACCAAAGTTTTTATTTGTAAAAGGTAGCTTTAATTTTTGTTAAAAATTTTTTACTCTAGTTTTGTCTATTCAATTATTTCTACTAAAATAGGAAAAAGAGGATATACAAATTATCCTCTTTTATCAATGTCCTAATATCTCCTTTAATACATTACAGAAGATAATATAGTGCAAAATAACCCAAGTACACTTGCAATCAGTAAGCAAATTCCACTCAACACCCTTGTATCGGGACTACTATAAAGAAATAGATAAGCTATAAACAGTACTATTATTATAATCAAGCTAATATATAAAAAAGCATAACGTCTTAAATAAATATCCTCTGCGTGTTCTGCATACCATTTTAAAGTTATTGCATTACCCTCGTGGATTACATTTAAAGCACTTTCTCTCAAAATAATAGGCAAAGACCAAAACCATTCTATATACTTCTGTTTCTGCTCTTCATCTCCTAGAAAATTCAAAGCCTCGTTTAACTCTTTTTCTAAATTAGACTTATTTCCTCTCCCAAATGGGTTTGTAACTAGCATAACTACCTCCAAATATGAATAAGTTCATACCATATTCACTAAATATATCCAAATGTGCTTTTAAATATCTATTAGAAGCACCTGCAGCTTTCAAATATTCATCAGAAGCACCCATGAAAATAGGGCGTTCACCAATCGCACCTTGTTCTCTCAATAACTTAATAAAATGAGTACATATCCTCTTTTGGCTGTCAGACCCAAATATTCTCATGTAATAAAAGCATGTTAGCCTATCTAAACCTAAAAGAGTAGTGCCAAGATTTGCATTGAATATTATAAAATCCCTATCTGTTGCATTATATTTTTCTTTTAAATACTTTTTTAATTCACTTCGATTAGAAAAACCTAACGGTGTATTTTCCATCAAATTTACTCCTAAAATATATACTGTAATAATAAAACTCTAGCTAAATGTTACTTTATCTAATTACTTCTATTCAAATTTTCCTGCAAATTTAACGTATATAGCTTCATCATCACATATAATCTCATAGTTTGTACCGCAAGACTGATTATCAACAAACAATAATTTATCTTCCGCTCTTCCTCCATGATTGATAATATAATCGTAAAATTCTTTTAATGTCATATAATAACCTCACTTTCATTATTGGTATAACATAATTTTAAATGCTGCTTTAATTGATTAATCATAGGAATTTACAAGCTAATATAAAGCCTATCATGTAGGAAATTGCAATAGTTGATACTGTCAAAATAATATTCATATAAATCTCACTTTCTCTTAAAAGTTTATAATTCAATAGGGTAACAATAAATTGCTACCCTATTTCATACTTAAACTATACTATAACCTTTAACACTACTCTGTTTGTCTGTTATAGAATACTCTACTGTCGTTGTGGTATAATTTATCGTCTTGTAATACCCTCTATCATTTAGTAGAGTTATTGTTACTGTAACCGTGTCATAAGGCTTTATATCTTGCATAATCTCTCTTAATTCTGTGATATTTCTTACTGTATTACCATTGATTGCAGTAATAAGGTCACCATTATTTAATCCAGAAAGTGATGCAGGGCTACCCTCTATAATGTCATAAACATATACACCTGAAATTCTGTCTACAATACCCTCTATGCTATCATTTGATACTAGTAGTCCTAGATAACCTTGTTCCTGTTTCGCAATTACATAACGCTCAATAGCTTTACTATCTGGAAGGAACTTCCCACCCAAACTCTTATCATCTGTAGTTGCCCCTACAGTCATTACATTTCCAAATAACATTACCACACACAATACCATACCTAATAGTCTTTTCATAACACATTCTCTCCTTTATTATTTGATATAATTTTGATAGATTTCTTTGTTATCATCTGTAATATCTACTTCAACTTCCAAAGTATTTATATCCTTACTCCATCTTTCATGCTGATATTTACAGTTAGTCATTAAGCACTCCCCTATTGCGCCTGTATAACAATGATAACAAGGATTATCTATTAGTACCTTACCCATCTTTAACTCCTTGTTTAAAGTGACTCATAACCTTGTCTACATAACCAAGTTACAATATCTTCTCGTGTCTGATAAGCACTTGGAGTACAATTCTCTTTTATTCTTCGTAACCGTTCCTTAAACCCTACTACTTCGCCTGCGTGTTCTCCATACCGCTCTACATTTAAGTCAGCCCACCAAAGCAATACCAATTCTTTAGGTATATCTACCTCTTTACAAGATTCAATTTCCATATAACTCTTAGGTGCTGTACCATGAAACTGAATACATTTACTAAATAATGAGTCTACACCCTCTCTTGTCAGTTCACTAAAAATACAACATCCATTAGTTTCATGATTACTTTTACCATGTAATAGACCTATATCATGATTTAACCCAAGAACATATACTAATTCTTTACTCAAAGTAGTACACTCAAATTCGGTATAGTACTTATACATAAGTTCCGCTACACCATACATATGTGCTATTAACTCTTTATCCAATCTAGTAATAAGTGTTGCTTTACGTACCTGTTCAACTATGTCCTTTATTATTTGGGCGTTTACAATAAATGGAGGTATACTGTAATTTTTTTCATCTACTAGTAGTACTGCGATTACTTTCTTGAATGTATCATTTACTCTGATAAATTGATTCATTTTTTTCTCGTTAAAGTAAGCCATCATAGCTTCAATCTCGAAATCAAGGCGTTGCATCTCTTTCATTGGAAAATTGATAGACGAGTCCTTCACTTCATCTATTTCTGAGCATATTTCCTTTAATGTTTCTTCATCTACTACGTATTTCATCTCTGTGTACCCTCTCTTTATTCAAAACAATCTTTTATATTTACACCAAATAACTGTTCAAACTGAGATATAGTCATCTCACATTTGACCTCTTCAAAAGTAGTCTCACTTGGAGTAATCTCTATATAAGTTATATTTGGTACGTATGAACCATCTTCCCTTGTATTCTCTGCTACAAGTTTAGCTTTTCTGGTATTCATTTCTTCCTCTGTTAGAAATATCTCGCACCAAGTATTGTCGTACTCACTTTCTATTTCAATATGTATATCCAACTTATATAACTTAGCTGGAATGTTCAATTTTGTCATCTTATTACCCTTTCTTTCATCTTTTATTATTTAAAATTTAGCAAACCTTTGATATTAAACAGTTTACACCATCTTAACTGTTTTTGCAAGTAATTGTTAAAATAATTTTTGTTAAGTATCTCTTAATAATCAAAACCCTCTAAATAAAGTACTTTGATTACTTTTATTACTATATCTAGGAGGTGTTTTAAGAGATTTTAAATTCTCTTTAATAGTGTATTAAGAGGTTGATAATAAAAAGAAGAGGGCGTTAGCCCTCTTTCTCTTTAGTCTTATCACTCTTTTTATTCTGTTTCTTTTCTCTCGAAACCTCTTTATCATCTACATATCTATCTCTGATTGCGTCATACCCAAAGTGGTCTCGCTCTTCTCCTATTGATACTAACATTTATATCTCCTTACCCTTGTAATAAAACCAATTTGTTATATTCGTTGCTGCAAAAAGACTTACCGCAGATAACTTTCTTCGGCTCGCAATATGTTGTGTTGTATTTATCCAAAAAGAATAACATTCACCCCTATCATCATAAGCATTGAAAGTTATACCCTCTTTATCACTATAATACGATTCTCTTATCATAGTTGTGTTATGCTCTTTTAATACCTCTTTAATTCTTGTTTTTGTCATTATATCCTCCAGAGTTTATCTATTTACCCTCTGATAGTTCCTTTGTAACTCACTCTTGATACTCTCTAACAACCTTTGTGTATCTTTATCTTTTCGCTTTATAGTCTTATTCTTCATTCCAAACATTCTTTTCCTTTCTGCGTTAAATGTAACAAAGTATTGTTCGTAAATAGTTTACAATAATTGACTCGTTTTTTGCAATAGAACTGTTAAAAAATTTTTGTTAAAAACTGCGTCTTATTTTATGCCTTCTCTTATTTACCCACCAAAACACCTCTTCTAACTGTGTCTATTGTAATAATTGTAAATATAACATATAATGAAAAATAAGAAATCAACTCTGTAGTGGTTGATAATATTAGGGAAGAGGAAAAAAAGATATGTCAAAACAGGTTAGTAGAGCGATAACAGTTATAGGAGTATTAGTATTACTTTTAGTAATAAGCAACGCAGTATGGTGTAAGACAGCAACAAAATATGCAGAAGAAAAAGCTGAAATGGAGGAATTAACAGCGTCATTTGCAGGTTTAAAGGAAAGAATTGAGAATGACAAAGAGTTTGAAAAAGAATATAACACCTTTATAAGTGAATTACAGGAAAAAAGAGATAGCATAGACAAGAAATATGATAAGTTAGACACTATAGAAGAAACCCAAGAGTATGTACAAGAAGTAAAAGAACTTTCAGATGAATATTTAAACTGGTGTAAAGAGAACGGAATCACAGAGTAAGGAAGAACAAACAAATGCCTTAATGATGAAAGAGAACAGAAGGATTTACCCTCTGTTCTCTCTTTTTATGTTACTTATGAAAATTGATTTTACACATGCATTATACCCAAATTGTACTTACGTACATAATAGATTACCCCCTACTAAGGAGGTGGAAGAGGTGAGGGGCTACGCCCTCTTCACCTCTTCCTTGTTATGAACATGTAGAGCAAAAATCCTTACTCTTATGATAATACCCTTAGTGCCTCTTCTGCAAGTGGACTTCTTTCACATTCATCTTTATTAAATGTGACCTCTGCACATAATGGACTGTTTTTAAATGCTTCACTTAAATATACTAGTCCATTATTGGTCTTTGTCAACTTTGCTGTGTCTATCTGCTCTGGGTCACCCAATAATATCAGTTTACTTCCTTTACCCATTCTTGTTACTATCGTCTTTGCCTGTGTCCTTGTGAGATTCTGACTTTCATCTACTATCAAGAATGTGTTTCTGAAACTTCTACCTCTGATATAACTGAGAGCAAGAATTTCTAAGACTTTGGTTTCAAGAATATAATCTATCTGTTCAAGGACTAACTGTCTATCTTCCTCTACAGCTTTACCCTTTTTACCTTTCTCTTTTTCATTCTCGTTACTATTGTTACCAAAGATATATTTCAAATTATCCCAAAATGGTCCAAGAAGAGGGTCCATCTTATCCTCTAAATCTCCCGGTAAGAAACCTAGTTCTTCATCTGCTTGCGTGTTTGACCTCGTTATTACTACGCTATCATATATTCGACTCTTCTTTTCATCATAAGAGTTACTAAGTCCTACCGCTAGTGCAAGAAGAGTTTTACCACAACCAGCAGGTCCTTTCAGGATTACAAATGGTACTTCCTCTACAGGAGCTTTTAGAGCTTCCAAAGCGAGTTTTTGTGCAACATTCAGAGGTTTTACCCCGTATACAGGCTGTGGCTCTTTGAATAATACGAGTTTATCACCTTTTCTCCAAGTCATACATGAAACATTGGTTTCATCTTTGAATATAACAAATTCATTCTGACATATACCCTCTATATCCTCTTTTGTTACATAAAAGAGTGGACTATTGGCGGTCTTAGCTTTCTTCGCTAGGTAGTCAATACTGACCTCACCATCTTTATAGAATTTAGCCGTTATACTATGGAGAACATTGATTACCCTTCTTCCTGTGTAACTTGCTCCTTCTACTTCATCATTTAAATACGTCTGTACCTCTAACCCTATGGCTTGCGCCTTTGTCTTTAAACTTATATCATTTGTTATCAGGATTACATTAGGTATTGTCTTACTTAATGTCTTTGTTGTACAGAGAATCCTATTATCAGGACTTTCTAAAGAGTACCCTACTGGTAAGTTCTCTGGTTGTATGAAATTTGTTACTATACGAAATGTTCCACCTACATCTCTTGGTATATATCTGCCATTCTCGTCTTTCTCAAATGTACCATCAGCTTTTCTTGCCTTCAGATAAATACCTGTATTTATATCATCTTCCTCGTTCATGCTATCTATTATTGCGTTTATCTGACGTATAGCTGCGCGGGCTTGATGACCTCTCTCTTTATCCTTATAACCCTCCTTTAACTTGTCTAATTCCTCTTGTGTAGTGTGTGTGATAATTACGGAATTATCTTCAAATCCGTATATCGCCCTCCCTTCTGTTGACATCAAAATGTTAGTATCTAAAACATAGGTTTTGACCATTCACAAGTCTCCTTTCCCCGTATAAAAATATATCATAAGAGTTTTACAAAACATAAATAGGTAAACTCCTACATTTATAATAATTATATATTAATACATAAAAATAAAATATTATAAATTTTTTTAACAACTAAAAATATATTAACAGACCTTACATCAAAAAAGACCCCTTCGTGGAAGAGGTCTTTTTCAGTAATCTTAAAAGTTTAACGATATATTAAGTATAGGAGGTTTTAATATATGTCTAAAATTATTATATTTTGAAAAAATACTAGTGTCAATCGAAATTTTCATGTTCTAGGAATTCTTCTCTGGTTTCATTTGGATGCATAATATCATAATCTTCATCCTCTTCATCCTCGTCAAAACCATAGTCATCTTCGTCCTCATCCTCAGAATCATCTTCATCAACAGTATCAGTTTCCCATTCAGCACGACCTATCTCTTGGATAGTATCAAAATCTGCACCTGCATAACGTTCCATGCCATAAGGAGAGAGAACATAAATTTCACCCTCAGTGTCCCAATAAGTACACTTTTCATCATCTTCTTCGGAGTTATCACCCCAATAATCTCTTTCAAAGTCATCCCAATCAGCATCTATATGCTCGTCTTGGTACAACTCCCAAGCTGACTGCCAGCCCATATTATACCTCACTTTCTGCTATCCTCTTTAAGATAGCCTTTTGGTCTTCAGTTACGTTATTTTGATGTATAATATTCAATGTATCAACACTATATAAAGCCATAGATAATGCGGTTTCAACCTTACTATCTATATGACTAAATATCTCTTTTATGCTTGTAAGACAATCTGTAAGTTCTTCCTGTGTAAGACTTATAGCTGATGAAGAGGTAGAAGATGTATCTTCAAGAGTATCTTTATACCAATAACCATAAAGATGCGTTCTACCACTTTCCCAAGTATCATAGTACTTACCGTCCTTTACTCCTACATAATGATTAGATACAACAGCTATTGCTCGTTTACCTTTCATTGTTTTTGCAAACTCAGCTACTGTAGGTCGTTTAGAACCCTTTTTATTACTTATTCCAACATAAGTATAGCCAAGATTTGCCATAACATTATCAAAACCTTGCTTAAAATTCATAGGACACCAAACATCTCTTGAGTACCACCACATTTTATCATATGCCACATCCCATGACAAATTCTCTACAAGGCAAAGCGCACGTACAGCACAATCACCAAACTTGTCCTTCAAATCTTTGTCATTAGGTTGAAAATAAGTATACTTCATTAAATACTAACCTCCGTAATCGTTACAAATCCCTCGTCTAAAGTAGGATAAGTAAATTGTCTTTCCATCCTTGTATAAACGTAATCAGGTACCTGTCTATCTCGCTTACTATTACGCTCCTTACATACTTCAATAGGCGTAGTAAACACACAAGCCTCCACTGGCACATTATACTTATTTATAAAATCCAATGCAAACTTACGGTCTCTTTTCTTGATGTTAGTAGCATCTAGTATAACATCAACATTATTTTCTAAAAGCTTACCCATTCGTTCATATAAAATCTTAAAAACTAAATTACAATTAGCCTGTTCATCTTCTGTACCAAACAATTCTTCTCTGATACTATCACTAGACAAAACAACAAACCCCTTTGCTGCCATCTTCTGTGCATACGTTGATTTTCCACACGCAGGATAACCTACTAACATCTTTACCATGTTTCTACCTCCTAAATGTAACTAAAATAATACTAACATATCTAAATAAATTTGTCAAGTATATGAACTATTAAACAAATATGTATTAGAATTTATCTATAAAATAGCAACAAAAAACTACCTTACATTTCTGTAAGGTAGTTTATTATTTAACTATTGCGTTCTTTAATACGTGCTTTAAGAGCGTCCATTTCATCCTGTGTCATTTTAGAACTACTCTGCCTAACCATATCTGCGTCACAATTTTGAGAATGCTCCGTTCTGACCTTATGTGCGTCACAATCATAACTATGCTCCAAGCGTAACTGACTTGCACTATCCTCTAGCATACCTTTGTCTTTAATACGAATTTGAAACATATCGTACAATTTATATTGTAACTCACGCTCTTCTTTTAATTGTTTAGCCAACCAATCATGCCTTCTATCTTCCATCAAAGTAACCATAGCTTTATCTATTTCTTTAGTTCTACGCCTTACTTGTTGACGATTAAAAGTATTTGGATTAGCTGTATCTTTAGATATAATATTAACACCACTCTTCTTTAGCTTAAAAACCACATAAAGAACAACCAAAATTGCTACTATGGAACCCATATTCGTCCCCTTTACTCTGTCTCAGTAGGTATCTGAGGTTTAACCTCTTTAGGTTTTACTTCCTTCTTAGTAGAAACAACCTTTTCCTTACTGTCCTTTGCTATTTCTGCGATTGCACTAACAGTACCAGCTAAATTAGTAATATCAGAAGGTACAATTAACTTTGTAGCCTGTCCATTAGCCATATCTACGGCTGCGTCATACTGTTTGAGTTTCAAGTACTGTGCTGAAGGTTTTGCATTGTTAATCAACTCAATACTCTGCGCTCTTGCTTTTTCAATAGCCAACAACGCTTCTGCTTCACCTTGCGCCTCACGAATACGCTTTTCCTTAACCGCTTCTGCCTTAAGAATAGCCGCCTCTTTTTCACCCTCTGCAAGTGTAATAGCTGACTGTTTTTCACCCTCTGCAAAAAGAATCTTCTCTCTCTTTTCACGTTCAGCTTTCATCTGCTTTTCCATAGCCTCTTTAATGCTACTAGGAGGGTCAATATTCTTAACCTCAACTCGGTTTACCTTAATACCCCACTTATCTGTTGCTTCATCAAGAATTCTTGTAATCTGTCCATTGATAGTATCTCTTGATGTGAGTGAGTCATCAAGCGTCATACTACCAATAATATTTCTAAGCGTGGTTGCTGCCAAGTTCTCAATAGCTGCAATAGGACGTTCTACGCCATAAGTAAATAACTTAGCATCCATAATTTGAAAGAATACAACAGAATCAACCATCATAGTTACATTATCTTTAGTGATAACAGGTTGTGGCTCAAAATCTGCTACTTGCTCTTTCAAAGATGCTTTCTTTACAACTCGCATAAAAAAAGGTATCTTTAAATGCAATCCAGCAGGCCATGTTGCATAATACTGACCTAAAAACTCTACTACCCACTCATTTGCCTGCGGTACAATACAAATACAACTAATAAGTATTGCGCAAACAAGAACTAAAAACACTACTACTCCTACAAACATCTTAGTACCTCCATTAAATTTGAATAGTTTATCTATAAAAGGGGCTAAAAGCCCCAGTTTATACTTAAAAGTGATTAATTGAACATATCGGAAAATTCACAAGTTCCAAATCCAAACTCATCCTCTTGTTCATTTGCTGAAAGCCAACTAAATCCTAAGTTGTTACACTCATTCTTTATCATTCCAACAGATACATTTCTATTGCAATCACAAGCATTTTGAATAGCTTTCTTTTTTATAAGCATATCATGTAGACCTAATATCTTGATTTTACGTCCTAAAATTGTACCGTCTTTATTCTCTTCGGCTACCATACCATAATAAATTTCATACAAAGCCAAGTTCAGCATAGTAGCATAAGTTTCATTTTCTTCACCATACATAGCTACAATACGGTCAATTTCATTACAAATCTTAATATCTATACTCTTAGGGTCAAAATACATTATCTCAGAAATATGCAAAATTTCATTAAATAGCTTTGTATATGCACTTTCCTTACGATTAGGATAAGCCTTGTCCTGATTATATGCTACATAGAAAATTCTCTCAAAATAATATTTGTCTGTAGGAGCATATAATCTCCATTTTCTATCCTCATCCTGTTTTGCAATATACGCACACCAATTATCTATTTTACCCCTAGCAAAGAAGATACATAAAGTATGCTCATCATTCAAAAAATGCTTATCTCTTGCAGTAAACAAAGCGTCTCGAACTCGTATATCGTCCTTTACTTCAAACATCTCTAAAGATGTAGTTAAAGTAAATTCCGTATTTTCGTCCTCATCTACTGCCTTTGTAACTTTGGGTGGTGCAGGTTTAGGTATATCCTCTATATTGACCTTACCATTAACCTCTTTTTCTTCAACTTTTTGTTCCTCGGAAACCTTATTCTCGTTAATACTTTCCTCTGTAACAGTATTCTTAACCTTTGTCATATTAACCCTCCTCTTCAGGATTTTCTTAATACTCAACTTTAACCCAAACTGAACACTCTTATTATACTAGATAAAGGCTTAGACATCAATAAACTTATTTAAAAACAAATGTTATATAATGCAATAACATAACGACTAAATATACTACTACAGAATAAACTAAAAGTTTATCTTCAAAAACAACATCCACAGGATTTCCATTAACACGGTCTAAAGTCATTAAATACTGATAATACATAAGAATAAAAATCAATATAAAAATACTAAGTAATAACCATGAAAAAGTATGAAATGAAGCTCCTACTGTAATAAGCCACAAAGCATAAAAAACAATAGTTAAACTCATAAATATATAAGACAACACATCTAAATATTCAAACGTATATTGTTTCAGAACCTTTCTATTTCCTTGCTCTGCTTTCATTTCAACTTTGCGCTTATCTGTACCCATCATATAAGCAAAACAAAGAACAGTAAGATACAAATATACGGATACCTGACAATTAACTAAAAAACCACCATAATATATACGTATCAAATAAAATACACTTAATACAGTAATATCAACAACAGGAATATATTTAAGTTTAACACTATAAAGTACATTTAATACTATATAACATACACTTATTATAAAAACCCCAATATTTTGTATGAATAAATTAAGTATTATAAAAAGTAACCCTAAACAACACAATAAAAATATAGCTTGTTTAGTAGTAATTAAGCCTGCTGCTAAAGGTCGTTTTTTCTTAGTAACATCTAATTTGTCTGATTCTAAATCCTTTAAATCGTTTATAATATAGACCATTGATGATGTAAGACAAAAAGCTAAAACACCTAATATCAAAGTGATATATGTAGAGTCAAGCACCAAAAATTTACCTGAAAATATAAAAGGTATAAAAATCAAAACATTCTTTATGTAATTTTTAATTCTCATCAATTTTAAATACTTCAAAGCAGACCTCTTATGTTAAACAATTTTTCAATAATCTAAACCCAAATTTAAAATAATTCATTATTATCTTAGGATTTTTATAAGCTCCTAAAAATTTTCTTAATATGTAAGAAGGTCTTAAATGAAAGCCCAACAATATTCGCTTTCTCCATTTAAGTAAATCAGCATTACTTAAAGTAGTAGTACCTTTTGATGAATCATGAAAATAATCAGTACCTAATTCTGTACCGTTTAATAAATTCTCTTGTTCCGCTATATCATGTAATTCTGTACCATAAAAAGGTAGCGCAATATGCACTTCTAAAAAATCCGGGTCTAATTGATGAATAAACTTTTTCGTAGCTTTAATATCACTAGAAGTTTCCCAAGGAAAGCCAATCATAAAAAAACCAAACACAGGGAGTTTAACTTCTTTAGCCAACTTCATAGCCAAACGTGCATCTTCTAATGTTGTACCCTTCTTTATTCTTTTCAATGTATTCGCAGAACCAGTTTCAAACCCAAAAGCTATTGTAAAGCAACCTGTACGCTTCATAGCTTCCAAGACTTCTTTAGAAATTGGTTTTACCCTTGAATTCGCTGTGTAATGTATCTTTCCAAATAAATCAGAGTTCTCTATTAATGAACATAACTCTAAAACCCATTCTTTATCTATGGTAAATGTATCAGCTTTAAAAAAGAAATTCTTTATACCATACGTGTCATAACATTCCCTAATTTCATCAAATACATTTTGTGGTGAACGTTTTCTAACTTTACACCCTGAAATCTTTGGAGTAAGACAATATATACATTGACTAGGACATCCTCTTGCTGTTTGTATTGTAGCCATAGGCTCACCTGTATCTGGTCTTGTATATAATTCATTCTTCATCAAAGAACGTTTAGGAAATGGTAAACTATCTAAATCTTCACAAAATACATATTCTTTTGATTTTATTACTTTACCATTCTGCACATAATACAAACCACCTATTTCGGATAAAGCAACTTCGTCTACTATCTTATCTATGATAAACTCAATCTCGCCACCCACAAACACATTGATATTTGTTATATCCAAAGAATCAAATAATGCCAAAGGTGCATTAAAAAATATAGCACCTTTCAGCACTACTTTAAAATCTAAATGACTTTGCTCCTTTAGTCTATTTATAATATCAATATCAGAAAAAATAGTAGCGTTTGTAGTAGATAATACTACATAATCTGGTTTTACAACTCTTAAATCCTGTAGCATATCAAAAAACGTACTGCCTTCTGTTTGATAATCTCTCAAAAACACATCATGTTTAGGAGACAAAACCGCTGCCATATATCCTAAATCATTACAAGCTCTCATAGCTGTTGCTGTAGATGATTTTATATTTGATTGACACCTATCTTCTCCACGTTGATATAAGTCTCCACAAGGGTAACATAAAAATACACTTTTTCTTGTACTCATCAAAATGCACTCTTTTCCTTTACATTAACAAAATAAGTAACTTTATTCTTCATAGTTGTACTCATCAGCATATATTTAGCTTGATGAGTCAAAACATGCTTAATATCATTCTTACTATAATCGCCTAAATAAATAATCTGTCTATCCATATTATCATAACGTTCTTGTATAAATTGAATAGCAGATAAACTATTAATAAATACCAAACCATTCTGTACCATATAACGGTCTATGAAATTTTCAATATTATCTAAATTACAAAGTTTAATTTCATTTGCCATATCAACATATAAAATTTCTATGTCTACACTTGTATCATAAGGATTATTACCTGCTAATCTTGTTACTAACTTATCCGCATCAGAACAATCATACTTAACCCACTTTAATAATGGTTCTGTTAAATAAAGTTCAATATCCCAATTCACCACAAATGTACCTATACGTCTTGGTATAATTTGCAAAGCCTTATTTAAATCAAGATACTGTGTATTTCTTACATATAAACTCAATTGCCAATGAATTAAATACTTATCACTACTAAGCATACCTAAAAATTCTCGCACAATAAGCATACACTCATCAATAGGAACAGGATTCTTAGCTGAATTGAATATATGTCCCTCTTTGTAATTAATATTTCTCTTATTCCTATTACGATTTATTTCAATTCTCAAACCTTTATATTCACAAATAAAACTCTTAGGAAGTTTACCAAACTTCATAGTATCTTTTACAACCAATGTATAATTAACAATACTATACTTTGCACAACTACAGGTATCTAATATATTTAAAGTTCCTGTCTGAGAATTACAAACAATTCCTTGTATTTGATACCCTGTATCCAATAACTGCGTAATCTTTTTCATATCTACAATAGAAAAATAATTAGTACTGTCATCATATAAGCCTATTAGGTTCTCTCCAAAAAAACCGCCATAATAAAGCATAATCACTCCTTAATATTTAATATAAAACACCTACGTTCATTAGCATTTCCTTTATGCATTAACGCATATTTAGTTTTCATACGTGTTGCTATTTCTTTCATATTGTTCGTATGTACACCATCACAACAATAATAGGTATAAAAAGGAATACGCATATTTAATAATGCAACTAATGTGACTAAATCATCTGTATGCGTTAATATAACACAATCATCTGTCAAACAAGTATGCTGTTGTATAGAGTTTAGTAAATTGGTCCACATTACAGAATCATATACAAACTCACGTATATCCAAGTATTCGAGTGTTTGTGTTGTACTACTAAAACGTATATCCATATTTTTAGGTGTATTTGGAACACTTAACTGTGTAGTACCTTGTAAATTTGCACAAAACGTAAACTGAGTCTTATTATATTTATTCACCAAAGGCAAAAATATATGTAAATCTACTGAGTTTGCAATTGGCGTATATACTATCCACTTCTTTATCCGTGTATTATATTGTTTTAAACACCAATATAATTCCTCTAATTCTGTGTTATACCTATATAAATCAGCATTAGTACCTGATGCCCAATTATATTTGACATATAAAGTCAAAACATTACCCTCATCAGGAGAACTATTACACAAAACATCTAATGTTTTATATCTAAAATGTGTACCTACCCGTAAAGTACGTATAACTACAGGCATATCAATAATAGGACTATAATTCAAGTCATCTTCTACATCTACCAGTTTTATAGGTGAATTAACCGTAAAATACTTTCCTTTCGACTCTTCCATTATACGTAACTCGGCTTTGCCTTTTGTATGAGGTAAGTCATTAGTGCTATGTGTTTTAGCCAAAACTAAACCTTTGATTGGCATACCTTTTTTAAACGTATCAAATACAGCCGTTTTAGATAAGAAAAAAACCTCTTTAGTATCGCTATCATATACTGTATAACTAAAAGGTTCTAATTTATGCTTCGTTGGCTTTCTATGCACTTTTACTTTCCCAATATAATACAACATAAGTATTCCTCAATAAGTCCATTTATAATTAGGACATTCATCTGATATTCTAATGCTATTTTCATTTCTCACAGTACAAGAAGCGTTTCTACATTCCTTACAATTAAACCCTCGGTGATTTGCATATCTCATTTTACAGTTTACGCTACAAAACGGATGCTTATTATTAGACGCTCTAAAAGAGCGTCCACATTGAAGACAAATCTTTATTATATTTGCTGACCCCATTTATTCTCACAAAACTCTCTTATATTCTAATGTTTCACAGGGGATACCCTCCCCTATCGGCTCAAATACCGCACTACAATCAACACATTTTAACAACAAAAAGTTCTTATCCTTAGTATATTTTCGCTCTAACGTACCCTTACAACAAGGACAAGCATAAAACTGATTTAAATTATACGTTTTAATACAAGCCACAATAAACACCCTTTCGTTTTGGTTGCTCTAAATACTTACCAACAGCCCCAGTTTGCTGAATATTCTTTTCAACATATTGTGCTAAACCTTCCCAGCCCTCTTTCTTTTTTGTATCTGTAGACTCCGGGATAATGGCATTTTTCTGTACTTCGCTCAATATCGTAAATAATTCTCCACTACGGTTTACAAACTTACAGCCACAATATGTAGCATTTATAGAGCGCACATCTAATACAATAATCAACAAGGTATTTGTAGTTCTATCTAACATACAAAGTTTACCTATATCTCGTGTTTGCATTTTTATATCATGTTTAAATACAAAGCCTACCCCATCTATTGAAATATTCTTAATATCAACCTTATAGCTATTACCATTTATAACAAATAAAGCGTCATTCTTATATTCATAACGTGGATATTTGCGTCTCGTCCCCATAATCACTCCCTAATCATCATTACTGTTTCTACTTGCTCCGCTTTCTCTACTACATACATATACAAATATTCATGGCCACGATTTAGATGTTGTTCATCTGCAATAAGCTTACCTACATTTAACAATTCTGTCTTTGTATAATCACCATCAGAAGATACTAGAATTATCTCATTTAACGTAACAATAACACACGTAGGGTTCTTAATTATCTTAGTATCATCAAGATTTTCAATAAAATCCCCATCTGTAAGTACCCATTGATAATTCTCAGTGTTATCAAAATTTGTAACTCGTTCAAAGGCTCCATGAAAGTCCAAACCTAAACCCTCTTTATTACCCTCAACCAAACTCTGTACTTTATTTCCATCTACTACAGTATTAGTAGTTAAAATACCTAATTGCACTCCTTTATTGCAATCATATTTATCAATAACAGTTTCTAAATTATCTTCATCATCTGCAACACCTAAAAGAATGTTTTTATAATTCCCTCTTTCGGTTTTATACGCTGTTACAGTAGGCGTACTGTTGGCATAAACATTGACCGAATAAAATAAACTACAAAATCCAACTAAAAACGCAACAACATAACCAAATAAAAAGTTGTCTATACCTTTTGTTCTCATAAGCCAAGTCTCCCTAAAAAATCATTTATAGAAATAATAATAGGTTCAAAACATGTAGGATTGTAGTCAAGAATAAATAGAAAACCAATAAATAAGCATCCAAAGATTGTTACAAACAAAGAAACTTTAAAACTAATATTTATATATTTTCTTGACTTGTTACCTGCTTTCTTTTTTGTTGCCACAATTACATCACCTTATCTATTATAATTTTATCTAAAATCTTTATATTAATATCTAACTAATCTACTCAATTTTTACCCTCTTTATAAGCTTTAAAACTGGTTATAATCTCTTTTGGTGTACGCATATAAATACTTGTAGAATGTACACCAAATATACGTCTGCCTGCAGGTAACATAGTTTCACTTTTCTGTGCAATATAAGAAAGAGTACTTAAGGTATCATCAAAATAAACTACATCATCTTGTTTCGCAAAATGTTGTAAAATATACCATTTATCCTCGTCCTTTACTGTACCAAATATATTTTCCTCTTTAAAATATGAATGTGAATCTGCATCCTTAAATTTATCAAGTATAAAAGGTATTTTTTCAACAAACTCTTTTCCAGAACTGAGTCTTGAAATAAGAACAAATATAGCCTTTGGGTCTTCTAGTAAAATATCAGCCAAAAAATCATTTACGTAAGGTAACGGTTTTACGTATTCATATATATTACCAAATACCCCTCTTGTCGCTGCGTCCTCGTCATTTAAATAAAAAGCTGGTGTGTACTCACCATACCATGCTTCTACTACTGTTCCATCCATATCAAAAGCCCAAACCATCACAAAAATCTCCTATCTTAATTATTTAACGCCTTTATTATAAAAGGTTTTATGTTTAAAGTCAATAAAATAAGCGGATTGCTCCGCTTACTTTAAGACTTTTATTCATTTTCAAACCTATCTAAAACTCGTTTAAATGATTCTGCTATACTTTGTAGCTCATCATCATTACGTTGTTCCTTAGTTTCAGCAACATACATCAATTCATCAAACATAAGTTGTTTTAACTTGGCACTAGTATCATTAGAACAATAGTTAGCTTCTTTGTTTTGAGTCTTAGTTTCTTTGGATTGAGTCTCAGTTTCTTTGGATTGAGTCTCAGTTTCTTTGGATTGAGTCTCATTCTTAGCAGATGTACTAGCTTTTTGATTAGGTACAACAACATCAGCTACATTCTTCAACATATCACAAACTGAGGGTACAACATTATCTATAATATCCTTTGCTAGATAATCTAATGTTTCATCTTTATCAGTTTCCCTATTTTTAAGTTTAAACACATCATTTAAAGTATAATCAATAGAGTCCGACATACCCTCTACGCTTTTTAACAACTCCGACTCTGTTTCTACAAACTTCTCTGCAGTTTCTCTAATAATATCATGCACCTGAGTCATTTGCTCTCGAAATTTATCTTCCCAATCTCGGTCTGCCATAATACCACCTCCGTATTATTGTATTAGTCTGTGTATTTCCTCAATCAGTAAAGTTATAGCTTGTTCATCATCTTCACATACAATCGGCTTAGAATAAGTCGTATCAAATTCCTTATCTTTTACATCTACTATCATTTAATATGCCTTTCTTAAGACTTTACCATAAACCCTAACACTTGTTTAGCATTATGTTGTTCATTTAAAAATTCATTCAATGTAATACTTTCATCTATAAACTCATATAATGTCTGATAAGTAGCCTTGTCATAATGCATACCATCTTTAGCATAATAACCCTTATACTTTAAATAAGAATAAGAGTCTATGTAATTATCGCAAACAGGCTCTATAATTTCATTAAATTTCTCAATAGATGCACACTGTACACCTTTTACTTCATCTACAGTAGGGTTAATAGATATAAAATAAACAGTAGCTTCTTTCTCCAAATTATCTATAATACCCTTATAAGTTTCTACATTTCCTAAATCATTAACACCTAAATTGAAGATATAAACCCATTTATTATACTGTGTGTTCTCTGTACGAAGTTTATGTAATTCAAGTGACCCTGTTTCCTGCCACCATTTAGCACCCATACCTACCTTGGCTATAACAAAGGTATCATCCATATCACTCATATGCACTACATTATCCATACCTACAGTACGACTATCTCCAATAAAAACATAAGCAGTACGTGCGCCATTCGTTGTTTCAGTTGCACTTACTGCTATACTATTCTGGTTTATAAGCAAAATCAACATAAAACATAACATTATCCAATTTCGTATTTTCAATCTCATAGTGTAAAACCTCTCTTTCTACTATCAAATCCTTATACTTTATAGCTTTCTCCCATAAAGATAACGACTTTTTACATGATAACAGAAAGATTAAGAAAAGTCAAATTTTACAACATAAGATTAAATTATATCAAGAGTTCATGCGGTTTTACAAAACTTTTAAATATAATTGACGCAGCAAAGTCTGCTCATTCATATTTTATCCTAATTTAAGAACATATTTGCCAAAGTAATTGTCTTAATTTCCTCCCAACGATTTGCAAATGTATTAGCATCCTCGGCAGGTTCCTCTTTTATTAAGTCTACAACTGCCAACAATGATGACAGATTCATGTGTTGTGTAAAAGGCGTTAAAGGTAACTCTGGAAAATTCATATTTCTAAAATACAAATCTTCTTTTCCCTCTGGAATAAAAATCTTTAATGGCACATTAATTGCATTTTTAATCGTAACCGAATGCTCTGAACTAAGATACAAATATTGTAAAAAAATCTTAATATCTTCAATTCCATTAACTAATACATCTTTATCTCGGTTTACAAATTCACTACTCATCTCTTTACCTCACTCTAAACTAGAAAGATAATCAAAATAATAATCTTCCATTTTCTCATAGTCAAAGGCATCTTCCCATTGTTTTGTATCTTTATTAAAGCGTCTCTCAAAATTCGAAGGAATACCCATTTCCTTTAACTTTTTCTCATATTGTTCACTTCCGTCAGAATGGTCATAACCACAATACCAACACCAATAATGGGCTAACTCATGTAATAGTGTACCTATTAAATGTCTTGGGTCATTATTTCGCAAAGACTCCACTATTGCAATATAAGGTGTAGGTTTATTTAAAGGGTCTGTCCATGATGGTGTACCATAATCAAATCCAAAACCCTCTTCTATTTCATAATGATGACTATATCCGTAAGAATCATACAACTCATCCTCGGTTATACTGTAGTTCTCATTCTGTTCCAAACCAAAACAAGCCTCTGTAGTTTCATCATCAAAGAACTCTTGTGGCGCAAAATAGCACATAATATTTGGAATACCGTCAAAATACTTCTTCCGAAAAAACGTCATCATAGATTCTAATTCTTTATCTGTAATATCTACCATATTAACCTCTTAATCTGCTTTTAATCTATCATACTCTGCCTTAGATATATCACACAAATAGTACTGACTATTACTATCTAACCAATCTAAAACTTCTACCAAAGCGTCTTCTTTATTCAAGTTATCTTTTTTAGCTTTTCCAGTATCTTTCATCCAATTCCATCTTGCATTTACCAAGATAGCTACATCCTCTTTAATATTCCTACAATCAGCAAGACGTTCAGCTACATCACTTGGCATATACTGAGAGTCAGTCCATTTTACTTTAGCCTTATCCTTTGGTGCTTTTAAAGCCTTTGTAATAAAAGTTAAACCCTCCATATCTGCCAAAATAAGTTCAATAGCTATTGTAATATCATCAATACCCAAGCTATTAGCTGCTCGTTCTGCAACCTTTTCTTTTGGTGAAAGATATAAAGCAAAAGTCAACTTTTCTGATTCCACATTTAGATAAGCACATAAATGAAACCCTTTTGCTTCTACTATGTCCATTTGAATATATAGAGGTATCTGTTCTGGTGCAGGTATTTTATTAAAGCCCTCTCCATGTCTCCATTCGTCCTCTACATTTACAAAACATTCTTGCACATACTGTGCTAATTCTTTAGTATTACTAAAACTCTTATCCATATTCAGTACCTCATCTTTGCAAACCTTTGTATTTATTAAGTTTAACACACTTTACTTATTATATCAATTAAAAATCCTAATGTTTTTATCAATTCAAAACTTTTATTCTACAAGGTTTCAGAACATAAAATAATATAAGAAAAATAATGTCAACTAACCTTAAAAATGAAAATATAATATATTATCTAATATGGAAATTTATATATTAAATAAAATAAATCTGCCTTCAGCTATATGAGTCGAAGGCAGATTTTAGAAAAGGAAAGGAAATGAAACCCTAAAGAAACCTATGATAAATAACTACTAACATTCGGAAAAACATCAAACAATAAAAATTTATAATGTTTCACCAACCACAAAATTCCTAACTCTACAAGTTGTCCACAAAAACCTAGCAAACAAAATAAATAAACATCATCTTTTATTAAAGTGTAGATAAATAATGTTTCTTGACTATGCGTACAAAAGCCTAAATAATGTGTAAATCCTATAGGTACTACAAAGAAATATATACTTAAAATTGCTTGTTTTATATAATAAGGAAATGTAGATTTATTTAATAACCAATCCGCAAAGACATACGTTAAACACAGTGCAAAGATAACAACACCAAACACAATGCTATCTAAGAACTCTGGGTTTACAAAATGCCGACAAATATCATATGTCGCAGGCTCAACAAAGAATATACCCCAACATAATAAATGCCCAAATTTAATTATAGTCTTTAATAGTTCCGCTTTTTTCATACGGAATCCTCCTCTGTTTCACAGAATAACATACGTGCCGGTCAGAAAACAAGAAAAAATTTAACAAAAAAGAGAACTTTTGTCAAGTTCTCTCTTTTCATACTTATGTTATCTCTTTATTTTAATTGTTTTGTAAATCTTCCCTATACAGACATCTAAAACCTTTATAACCACAATTTGTCTCCCCCAAATCACCTTGAGTAAACATCAACGTATTAGTAGAATCATTATAATAAATACCATTCATTTCGGTTGCATTACATTCCCAACCACTATTTGACAACATATTAGCCGTTTTTGGTATATTATTCGCATCCAAAATACGTAGCATTAATTCAATAGTCATAAATTAATTCCTCGTTTCTTCAGAAAACAGTTCTATCAAAGTATCGCATCTGCCTTGTTCTACAACTTTATTACAGGGCAAGCAATAACCCTTACAAATGGCCGTAGGAGAACCTATTTCTTTACTACCAAACTCAGTATTACGCCAATAACAGTTCTCAATTGCCTTATTTATACTCTCTTGTGTCATCTTGTTAATCCTTTATTCTTTTACATTTGTTAAAATAGCGTCTTTAATAAGTGACACCAAATTCAAATGACCGACAATAGGAAAATGCTCTCTATCAAGCATTATATCTTTTTTAGGGTATTTAGCGTCCCATCTTAACTCCATTTCATTATAATCTGTAAGTATCAAACTAATTCCATGTGCATAAATCCCATTAGAATAGCGATAAACAAAATAAGACCTATACTGAGGTTGCCACATATTCCTAAGTATCGTTCCATGCTTAATAGTTGCTCTTATTCTTTCTTGCATTAGTTATTCCTCGCTACTTTCAGATTTCTTTGTAGGCGCATTATATACAAGTGACATAAAAGACCAAACATCAAATGTTCGACCTACACTTTTATATTCCTTTATTTTGCACTCTATTTCATGTAATAAATCAATACGACTAATATCATCCTCTTTAAGCCATTTACATGAATCGTCCTCAATAGAGTCACATAAACAAAAGCCACTTGCGGTCACCTTACACTCCCCAATATCATTTTTATATATGCACTTAGTACGTTTCTCCTTAGTAAATGCCTTTTTATTCTTACGTCTAACATACTTAGTTCGTGCAAATTTTATATCATCACCGCCAACTTCTCCAAAATCAAAATCAAACTCATTTTCATCAAACTCTGGGAAAAAGGCAGTACCACCTTCTACATCTAAAGCAACCTCTGTAATATACATTACATCTACATAAGGCAAAGCAGCCTTATAAATACCCTCTCCACCTGCAATAAAAACATCTTTATCACCAGCCAATTTTATTGCTTCTTCAACAGAAGTAGCGGTCATTAAATTTTCACCTTCAAACTTCTTACTATTTGATACAACAATATTAAGTCTATTAGGTAACGGATGCCCTATTTCTTCATAGGACTTTCTACCCATTATCACTGCATTTCCTGTTGTTAATTCCTTAAACTGCTTTTGTTCTCCTTTTATTTTCCACGGAATTTCACCATTTTTACCTATAACATTATTTCTTGAACGTGCTACAATAAGCCCTACCATATAAACCTCTCAATCTAGTGTGTTTACAAAGAAACATCCATCATTTAATGTATTATTTACAGTTATAGGCGATTTACCTACACCAGTAACCTTAAAATTCTTAGCCTTAGCTGCATTACAAATAACTCTCTTAAATGTATCTCCATATGCGTCCAATATGGTGCGTAAATCTAAAGCGGTCTTATTAAACAAGAATCCATCTTGTGTATCTTTCATAAAATAATAACCGTTTTTATACTTGTCATGCTTTTTTATCATAATGCAACCCTCAATATAAGTCCAAATACTTATCTGCTAAAGTCAATATTTCATCTTTAGTAACTGTATTGGGTAATTGTTTAACAGCATAAATAAAACTATTGATACTTTGTATGCAATCGCTATGTGTTCTATCGTTTGCAACAATATCTACAGTATAACCCTCATGTGTTTCACTACTAACTAAATCATCTATTTCACACAACAAAGTTTCGATAGCCTTTTCCTGTTTCTTCTTCGTGCAATAATGCCTTACTGTATTTGTTTTACTATCTGTGATATATAAACTCATTATTACTCTCCTTAAATCATGTTTCTGTCAATAAACGCTCATATTTTTTAACTATAACGTTTACATCATAAATACATTCCTTAAAGCCATCCTTATATTCTGGTTTGACTACATTTGCATTAATATCTAAACTTTTCACACTCTGGTTTACATCATTAGCAAAATCCTTCAACTTCTCTTGCGTTAAGTTTATTTTAAAATAAGAATTTGCTAAGAATAAAACATTTTCATAACAATACTCATACCCATTTTTATAAGTTAACTGTGGTATTCTAGGACAAATAGATTTTAAATCCTCTAAAAATTGCGCTCTTAAATCTACATTATTTTTACTAGATTTAATTGAATCATCAAAAAATGTTTCCGTAAATACAGGTTTACTTTGTGCATTATTATCAACCACATTCAATAATTCATTTTCGTCAGAAACATTCACAGTATCGTCAACATTATTAGTCTCTAAAGTATCCTTCAAATACTGCAATGACATCTCTACATCAGCTTTCGTATAATTAGGCGCAAGCTCATTACAAGGTTTATCAACAGGAATACTTTCCAAGGTTTCAATTAAAGAACCCGGTACTAGTTTCCTTTCCAGTTCTTTTAATGACGGCTTATTTTCACTAAATTCAATGGGTGTAGTATTGAATTTCGTTTCTTTTAACAAAGAAAGTAACTTGTTTGAAACAAGAGTATTAGTTTCCTGATACCCAAACATCTTATATGCAAAATCCAAATCATTATATAAAGCTGAAATACAAGCGTCTTTTTGTGCAATAAATGTCTTATAACTTTCTATGACTTGTTCTTCACCTAATTCTTCTAAATAAGAGACAAAAACTTTCTCGTTATCAATACCATGTTTTTGTACATAGCTTTGATAATCAGGAAACATAATATTTCTCAGTTCAATATTATTTACTGCACCAGCTTTAATAATTTCTAATAATGTCTTAAAACCCTCTGTCATAGTACCCTCCATCTATTTACTACTAACACATTAATATAATCATAATAATACTAGCATACATTAAAACCCTTGTCAATAAAGGGATTGCAATAAAAAGGGTTTGGTAATTCAACCAAACCCTCTTTGTTCTTCCTATCAAATTGGCTGCCATATAGCATAGCCTACATTCAGTAGCAACCCTTGACTTGCTAGATATTCCTGACAAGCACGTATCCTATGACGAAAGGTATCATTATTCTCTTGGTCTAACTCAGTACTCAGCAAATCATATATTACTGAATTATGTTCCTTACGTCCCTTATAAGCAGCTAATACCTTTTGATATTCGATTGTTTTGCACATATCATGCACCTCCTAAATTGTTTTATTTAAGTACAGTATAACCCTTATAATTAAAGGAGTATATTCGCATATCTGCTGAATCGAATTCCAAAGAAAAAGTGTCATAAGTAACCTAATGCCTATGACACTTTTTTATAACGTCTATATTAATTTATATAATGTATCTATTTTTGACCGTAACAGTCAAATTTGTACATATTGCTCAATATACACTCCACTTAACATCAAAAACCTTTTTAAACAACCCTTTTGAGTACAGTTCACTATTATTTGTACGTCTAAGTTTTCTAGCAGCTTCTTTTCTAGCCCATTTCTTATTTACGTGCCACTTTCTAACATAGGGTTTAATTGGTTCTTCTCCAAGATGGTGTTTCACATTACGATAATGTGCAGGAACAACCTTCGTACCTGTCTCAACCCATCTATATATCTCTTTTATTTGTTTATTTCCGTCTTTATCTAAATAACAATACGTATCACAAACAAGATGACGAATAGGTACAACCTGTTCAGGAACATATTCTCTAGTTACTGTAATTATATCTTTTGTATCTATTACCTGATACTGACCGTATTTTCCATCTATTTTTATACGTTGTGCATTTAAGTTAGCTTTTTCCTTTCTTCTCTGCGCTCTTTTCATTTTTTCATGCTTGTGTGAATTATCAGCCATAGTAGCACTTGTTAAAGCACTAATAACATCAAAATTCTTTACCTTAGACATAGAAAATCACCCCTAACTCTGCTTAATTTAGTACTTTATTATAACTCAAAAACTAAAACATAGCAACAATAATAATTAAAATATAACCTTGAATAAAAAGGAATTGGCGAGCAGTGGAAACCGCTCGCCAAGGTATGAAAAAAGTATGTTTGATTTTTATGGGGTTAAAAATCAACTTGGGGGATATTGTTATATTAAAACACTTTGCTCAAAAAGTCAACACTATTTTTTAACTTAATTCTCTTTGATTAATTTGTGTTCCACTAACCAAGAATAAAGTTCATCTATATCACACACATAACTATAATAATCTACACTACCACCATAATAATCACTTTCTGTACGACACTCAGTAGTAACAAGGTCATCCATCAATTTAAAGTAATGACGTGCAGAAAGTTCAACACCTAATGCTTCTATTACATCAAATAATTCCTCAAAATACATTAATGGTTTTTCTGCGGAAACATGCAAACTTTCTCCACAATAAGAACCATAAGTACCGCCACCGCACCAAGACCTGCTATAAATCTTTCTATCTTTTAAATGATACCCATTTTCTGCAATTAGAACTTCAGCAACACTTGGAGTATAAACAGTATGTGGATTTACGCTCAGTTCTAGCTTAACAGAAAACTTATCAGATAATTCCTTTTTAATCTGAGTCTTATTAATCTTTTCCCAAGGAGCCTTTTCAATAGTACCCTGTGCTTTTTCGTCTCTGGAACGTAACTTATCATTAATCTTACACTGTTCTCTATCCTCGTTCCAATCTTCAACTATAAGTGAAATCTTATCTATATCAGTACGATTCAGATAAACCTCTATTACTATACTGAATATATTAATAATATCCTGAGTTGTTAAAAACAAGCCATCTACAAGTAGTTCTTCATTTTCACGGAAGCCACCTATACTCATATCAAATTCATGCTTTAAATAATCATCAAAGCTCTGTTGGTTCTTACGAAAACGTTCAAAATACTTATAATGTTCATCAGTATTTAATAATCTATATTTTTTATGATATTTATTTCTATCTGTTTCAATCAAACTATTTACCCATGTGCTTTTTCCACTTGCAGGTAATCCATGCACAACATGAATAGTAATACTCTCTGTAGTTTTCATATAAATTTTCTCCTTTTTTATCTAACAACAACTATTAAATATTCTTCATTGTTATAATTTACAATCTCGAAATCTGTAACACTTCCTTTCCTAACTGCTTCAAGTGTTATCGGTTCTTCTTCGTTTAGATTCCATTCATGAAGAAAATCGTTAATATCTTCGGACTCAATAATCATAGTACCCATCTTTAGTGCTTTTTCAGCTTCGGACTCTGTATAACCATCTACTTTTAATATTTCAATTTCTTTTCTCATTGTCTTATCCATGTTATATTCTCCCTATAAAAGTTAGTTCTAATGTTAAAATTATTTTACTTTATAAGTTGAATTTTGTCAACATAAATAATAAAAATATAACTCAGCATTAAATTTGCTGAGTTAGTTTTAAAAAATAATAAAACCTATTAAGACACCGACCAATAGACCGCTTAGATGCCCTATTCCGTCTATTCTTGGCGCAAATGAGATTAGTACTAAAATCAAAATCGACTGTCCTACCCACTTTAGTAAGGTTATATCTCCACTTAAAAACGCCATTACTGCTATAATACCAACAAGTCCACAAATTATTCCACTTGCTCCAATAGATATTACAGAAGGATTTATCTTATTATGTATTACATAAGATAATAAACCGCCTAATATACCTATGCTGAAATAAACACCTGTAAAAATGTAAGCCCCTAACTGTTTTTCTAAAAAGGTTCCTACATTCCATAAAGAATACATATTACAAAATATATGCCAAATTTCTGCATGAGTAAATTCACTAGATAATATTCTCCAGTATTGAGGTTTACCGCCTCCTTTAACTAACCATGTTGCAACACCTAAGTCTGATACAGTCAGTTTTTTACTATATACAGAAACAAATACACCTATATTTAATAAAATTAAAGCTACTGTACTAGGATAACTCGTAAATATACTCAATACAGACACCAAACAAGCATATATTATTATTAATATAGCTATACTTATATAAGCCTTTGTATTTGTAATTTTATTTGTACCTTGCATATCTATTTCCAATCTCCGAAGCTATACATTATTCCAAAAAGACCCAGTGCTATTATAACTATAGCTGACATTATATTATTTTTAATATCGCTTGAATCATCATCTGACACATACCATACATTATCTTTATTCTTATAGATAATATGCGAAATAGTATCGCCTTCCTTAACCTCTTCGGTATATGTACCGTTATAAGTTTGCAATCCATCATTAGTACGGAAAGTTTCAATCGTATTATATCTTTGTACTGTATATCTAGCATATCTACCATGATGTCTTTCTACTATATGCTCAACATTCGATACAACAGAAGTAACCTCCTGCTTTGTAGGGTCATTAAAAAATTTCCATAATTGTATGCCTAAATTAATGGTAGTACATATAGCCAATATAATAGCACAAATACTAAATACAAAAACAGCCTTATGTTTCAATGTCATTCTCCTTCTTATATTGTTTAATTACATTAGAATCATGTTCTTTAAGCCAAGTCTCAAATTCTTTATTATGCTTATAATTATCAAAGTCCTCACAATGTTCACATTCACTAGGATGCTTTCTATTCTCACAAACCAAACAATTATAAATTACCCTATCCATAGTATACCCTCCTTACTAGTTGGCAAAGATACTGATAATTAATGTAACAATAAAAATCAATACAAATCCCAGATGCATTCCTCTAAAACTTGACAACAACCGGGAATATTGCTGCTTTTTCTCTTCTGTAAACAATTCATCCACAAGTCTCAAAGCCAAGCCCAAAACCAAAATAAATGTTGCGGTTACCACGATAATAATATTAAACTGGTTTAGGTCACTTAATCGAGTTGTCAGAACGCAAATATAAAAAAATATACTCAATACGGTGTACCAAATAAAATCAAATCCTAATTTCTTCTTCATATAAGCAATCTCCTTATACTGTGCTTTTAAGTTACTGAATACTCATTTTGCATCAATATATGGTTTTAATGCAATAATTGTAGTTGGTGCATACATAGACAACAATAACATTATTGCATTAAACAAAGCCACTACTACACCAATAGATATAGTTGCTTTGAACAACGTATTATAAGTAACATCAAAAGTGATTGTTACACCCAAAATTATCAAGCCAATAGCTATTACAATACAGCCTACAATAATACAAATATCTGTTATTCGTCTTTTCTTAGTTATATTATGTGCTTTATATAACTCTGCCTTTTCTAAAAAATATCTCATACCATAACCTCTTTTATATCCAAGTGGAAAATAGGAATTACACGAACTTATAAATTCAAGGTTTATGCTACAAAATATAACTTTAAATTTCCTACTTTCCACCTAAATAATAGTATCTACAAAAAAGAGGGGGAAAAGCCCCCTCTCCTTACCTTTTATATTCTAGGATAGAAATGCTTTATCTCTTCGTAACTCAACTATTCTGTAACTTGTAACATAAACCTTTACGTTATAAACTTATTTCTTCTTACCAAAAATCCTTAATAACTTCAAGAACAAATTAACAAAATCCAAATATAAATCAATAGCACCTAACATAGCAATAGAATTTTCTCCAATAACCCCTACTAAGGCTGCTCTATCTTTAATTTTCTGTGAGTCATAAGCAATAAGACCAATAAAAATGGCTACACCTATCCAAGCTATTGCCAAATCAAGCATACTACTGTGTATAAAGAAAATATTAGCCAAGCTGCTAATAATTATACCCCACAAACCCATGAAACAATAATGTCCTATTGTATTTAAGTCCTTCTTAGTTACCAAACCATAAATGGAAGTCACTAAAAATATACTCGCAGTCAAAATAAATATATAACCTACACTAGCTAATTCATAAGTCCAAAAAATAATACCACATAAAGCACCTGTCAAATAAGCATAAGCAGTATAAAGAATAGTACCTAGTATCACATTATTACTTTGTAATGCCAGACTAGCACCTAAAACAATAGCAAGTTCTCCAAAAAATAAAATGAGAATATTATACGAATTAGATGTTAACCAAGTATTCATCATATCAGGGGCTATAAAAGCTGCTATAGCTGAAATAATAAGACCCACAAATGTAAACAAATAAGATTTAGCTACTACCCTATTCTCTAAGGCTATTCTTAAATCCTCTGTCATTGATTTATAAGTATCTGAATAATTTGCATTTAATTTAAAGTTACTCATTAGTTGTTTCTCCTTTATAATATTTTACTGTACCATCTTCATTATAAATCGCTACTAGATTCTTATCATATCTACCGTAGGTATAATAATACATGGCCTTACTGTCTTTATCATATACAGTATATAAAGTACCATGTAATAAACTAAACTGGCTATCCACTATAACAAATTGATTCCAAAGCATATCTTGTGGCTCAGTTGTGTCAGACAATGATTTATCATTCGTAGCACACAATACAATAATTAACAGTAATACAACTATAACACAGGCTAAAAGCCCAAGTGTTTTTCTCATAATCTAAACCCTTTCGTAATTTTAATAAAATTTTGTTAAGTTTATTTTACTTTACTACTAATAAAGTCAAGTGTCAATTACTCTTTATCTTTTTATTAAAAATAATCAACCCTCTCACATCATATCCAAACATGACTACTGAAAAAAGCAGTAAACCACTAAAAATAGCAAGTGTAGTATAATCGCTAACATCTGTAGTTGTAAAAATAAAAAGAAAGAACAAAGAACTAAAGAACACAATAAGAATCACATCACATAACATACTCTTTCTTAACTTCATATACTCTTGTTCTAAGTCCGTATATTTACTTAACACCCAATTTTGATACTGTACTATAGCACTGGTTTCACTAAACCAAAAAGAATTTATTGCAAATGTAGGGTACCTATAAACTATCAACACATTTAATGTTTTCAAAAGTCCTATTGTAAAGAAAATACTTACACCATTAAATATATACGTAGGTATACTTTCATAAGGCGCACCTACAATATAACGTAACGCATTATTTACAACAATTACTAATAAACAAATAAGAAATACCCTGAAAGCATGTTTTACATACTTCTTAACATCATTTAAATGCTCATATTCCTGTATATTAGGCTTTGTTAATATTTTCATATCAAACCCTCCTTGATAACAGTATATGTATCAATAATTAAAACTTAAATAGATTAATCTGCGAAATAAAACCTGCTATTTTTCTGACAACTGCGAATAGAACATAAGGAGCAACAATACTATATGTATTATCACCCCTCTGTATCTTTTTCGCCAATCCTCTAAAAATCGAAGGCTATAAATTTATTCTTCAGTTTTCATTTTTTAGTTTAGATACTATTTAAGTTTAATGAGAAAATACATCAGTATTACTAAAATGTTAAGATAAATAGTTAATTCAATACTCACTACATATTATAAATTAAAATCTTACTTTTAGCTGCTAATTAAACTAGACTATCTTTTTCTCATTAACTTTCAAACTTGCATCTTTCTTATCATTTGACAAACAATGATGACAAATAATAAATCCTCCAACTCTGTCATAATTCTTGACAATTCTCATAGGCTGTTGACATTTGGGACATAAAAACATAACTCATAATTCCTTTCTACTTTCATCTTTTATTGATACAACCTTATCTATAAGAGCGACCACTTCTTCAGTAGTATAAGTTTTATTACTACGTTGTATCTCTCTTTTAAGGTCCTCAATTACTTCTTGTGCTACAACGACTTCACGCTTATAAGTTGCAAACATATGAGCAGTATTCTCAACAAAGCCATCCTCAAACTGGCTAAACATATCAGATTCGGCTTCTGAATAACAATCTGCTATAACACTACCTATATAATGAATTATTTCTTCATCAGTATAACTTAGAAACTTATTATGTAGACCACCATTAGTAGTACGTCTATCAACTTCAATAAGCAAATAATCATTCTTTACTTTAAAGTCCAAGAATGACCAATACTCTTCATAAAAGTCCTGACCTTCCCAATACCCATCTGCTAACTGCGTATAAAGATAATAGAGTAGACTATGTATTTCATCTGCGTTCTTTTTAATATGTGTATTTACAATCCTTTTTGCTAAACGTGCCATTTATATCACCACCTTTAATTATCTTAATAATTCTTATACAAATAACGAATACATTTGTTTGTTGCTCTATAGAAACATTTACCGTTTACTTTATCTTTATATAACATATCTTTCTGTAGCAAATGCTCAATTGCAGTCATTGCCACATCTTTAGATAATTTAGTATAAGCCAAAACATCATCCTCTATATATACACCTACTGCATTATCACTAAGTTCCGCTTTTAAAGAATTATAATTTCTAAAATCTGCCAACAAATCTAATATCTGGTTATCCTCATCCGTAAACGTATCTGATTTTTGTAAATCTTCAGCTTCTGCATAATTCTTTATAGCAGCTACCGCACAAAAGGTTTCCCTATCCGTCAAATTTGAAAGAATAAGTTTTGCTCCTAAAATAATGCTATAAGAACACTTGTCTTTACGAACCATCAAAATTCCGTTCTTTGGATATTTCTGATTATGTTCATCACACATTCTTTGAATTAAAGACTCCCTACCCCTCATAATTTCTTCCTCACTTCTTTCATTATCGTCCAATTATAAAAATCTATGGCAGCCTGACAAGCTTTTTTAGTTTGGTAATTACAAAAACATGTATAAGTACACCACTTGTTCTCCGTAGTATCAAACACACACCACCATGTTTTCCCATCCAAGGATGTTCTTTTTCTTGGCTCTAACATAAATCTCTCCTTTATTTTCAATAAAATAGATATAGTCAACTTGACTATATCTATATTATATGTAACATATTAAGTTTTGTCAACACCTTTATTTATAAGACTTTGCTTAATTTATTGGCAAAGGACCAAAATAACATTCATCAAATGTATTAGTAAGTTGTGCCATACAAGCAGATATGATTTTTGCATAAACTATCGCATTTGACATATATGGTCCAAAACACATACCATAATTTGCCTCAATAAAAAGTGTTTCACCCTCTTTAGTTACCCCAAAATCTAACGTACAACCATTTAACTTATTCGCCCAAGTCAAATAGTCTTTAAAAGCATTATCTATCAATTTAGTATCTAATTGATTCATATATTTCCAATCACCTTTATAAGGTTGTAGAGATACTAATTGATTATAATATACAAGACCTCTTACTTCAAAGACAAAATCTTTTACCTCTGAACAATATACCTCATAATTCTCAGTTGAATTACCACAACCAACCAAGTCTGTAATACTATTGATTACTTTACCTGTAAAGGCTTTCTCTCTTAAAGGCTTTACAAAATAACCCCATTTCTCAGGCGTATTACTTATACTATCAATAGTATCTTTCCAAATTTTTCTACCTAAATATTTCTGTAATGGCTCTGGATAATCCATCAATGGTGGATGTATATCAAACTTATCAAGTATATAATTAACTTGGTCTATACCATCTAATACAACATCTCCTTTATTACACCATTGTCTTACATCATTTAATTCACCTGTCTTATAATAAATAACTTCCTTACCCATTTCATGAAAGCCATTTATTGCTAATCCTATATTCTGATTATATGGAAGTATATTGGCAAAATTGTCTTGTAGTTCCAACATTCTTGCAAATACTTTCACAATTTAACCTCCTTACTTTACTTTGTATATACTATAACTACACCCATTGTATTATCATTAGGTAACTCAAAAAACGTATACTTAGAATTTTTCCCATCAAATTTAGTTGCATATTCCTCTTTATTATGACCTACATGCGGTACATACAACATAACAAAATCAGGTGCTATACCTATATTAGTCTCTAATACAGCCTTATGTGTTAAACTTTCTAAAATAGAATCCATTTCAACGCCACCGTGTAACAATATGCTATGACATTGTGTTTCATATGTTGGACCAAGTACCATAATCTTATGAAAATCTAACACAATAAAATACTCTTCTAACACTTGGCTAAGTTCTTTATCAAAAGTACTATAACACTCAAACGACTTCTTACTTGTAAACAAATTACCCTGTAATAAATTCATAAAATGACTATTAATACCCGTCAAATCACTTATAAGTATCTCTTCTAATGTAATAAAATATGGGCGATTTTTTAAATTAGGCTTACCCTCTTCAACTAATCGTTTTGTATCTGCCAAATCAATCAAGTTACTCAGTTGCAATCTGTACATAAACTAATCCTCTTTCTTTCCTATGTATTATTCGTAAACTACTTCAAATTCAGTCACTTTAGTATTATAGTTTAACACATACTCTTTAGCATCGGAATAGGCATATAACAAATCATCACCCCACAATGTATTATATAAACCTAAACTACTAAATGTATGTACTTCTATAAGTGCTGTTCCTCTTGTTGTCACCATTACATCAAATGAATAACTCTTTGGATAATCTTCTTGAGTTCTATACATAGAGTCCACTTTCTTTATAAACTCCACATCTGGAAAAAGTGTTGTATCTCCATCATAATTAGAGATATTTACAATTTTACCCATTATTATATAAACTCGCCATTCTGACCTAATATCTACATGTTCAGATACTTGAAATAAATGCTCTGGATTTATCCTTAATGTAGTATCAAACTCACTTATTTTTGGCTCAAACATTTCATCAAATAAGAAATATTCTAAATTACCATCATAAGTAAAATTCTTTAAAACAGACACATTTTTAATGAATTTTGTACCTTTTCTTGGTAACTCCTTACCTTTTACTATCTTATAATTCCTTTTTAAAAACTCTGCAGTACGCAAAACTGTTGGTATCTCAATAGGATTTTGCTGTTCAATACCAAATTGTGTTTTGAAATACTTATTTACAAATGGTATCTTACCTATCGGTACATAATCCTTATAATCCTTACCATCTTCTATGCTCGGTACTATTACAAAGTCATGCAAGTATCTATTACGTTTCAAAAGTTCTAGCACAATATTTAATTCAATATCATCATAATCTTTCTCTATTAAATATTTCATCTCAACTACCCAATTTTATTATTTTATCAAAAACTATAGTATTTTTATCAGTCACATCTTTATCTATATGATAATGGCCATTATACCAATGCTTATAAGTTACTAGCTGCTCTATTTTATCAAAATACTCCTTTAAAATATCACTTTCTTCTTGTGGTATACCCATATTATCTGTTAATTTTTTTAAAGTAATATTTGAAGTATCATGTGTTAAAATATAATCTACACAATTATTATAATGCTCTAATACCTTTAATCCCCTATTGCACTCTTCTTCTGTAGGTAGTTCTCCTTCCCACCATTCCACATGATTTATACGAAACATTTTATTTTGTTCACGCCAACTCTTAATGCGTACATCATTTGGCTCAAGTATTCCATCAGTTATATCATGCGACTTTGCACCACCAAAGGTGAAAAATGTATAACCCTCTATTTCATATACATACCCTCGCATTAAGTGATATACTGTCGGACGAATCTTATGTATCTTTCCACCACGCAAATCATACTCTTGATACGTAGCTAGTCGTTCATGATTATCATGATTTCCGTCTATAAACAACACAGTAAAAGGTTTATCATTCAACCAATCAAGCCAATTTTTCTCAAATTTTGATTCTTCAGCATCCCATACTAAACCAAAATCGCCTAATATAATCAAATAATCTTCTTTAGTAAGACTCCGTTGTTCAGGCCAATTCTTTGTATTCAATTTCCTTATGTCTATATCAGCATGAATATCACCAGTTATATAAATCATTTACTTACCTCAATAATCCTTTAAACATATCAGCTATTTTCTTGACTTAGTACTTATTCTGTCCAAATTTTCATAATTTCATTCTCTGTTGCAAACCTAATTCAAAATAGCCCTCACAACTTTCTTTATGATTGCAATTAAGACACTTTACCTCCTCTGGAAAACCACCTTTATTAAAACAATCATTTGTTGTGTCTATCCAATCTTTATTGATTTTATCTTGATTAGTCATATTATTATTACTCCACAAAATTCGCATCAATAGTTACTACTTCTTTGGCTTTAAGAGTATCCATTTTTGATTTCTCTGCGTACTCTACGTCACACAATGTTTCTTCTTTCATAAATTCTTTGATGAAACTTACGGGATTATAAGGCATTTCGCTGGTTATATATCCATTTTTTGCCTGTTCTATTGCCTTTTTACCATGTTCTTCCCAATAGGATTGCAACAAAAAATAGAGATTTTGTTCTATTACCCATTTCTCAGTATTGTACTGTTCAAATACTTCTTGATTTGTCATTATACCCATTCTCCTACTTACTATTTAAGCATATTTTATTTTCTTCTTAATGTAACTATAACAAAAACCAAGCATAATCCGCACAAGCAGAGCCACCACAGGCTATTACTATTTTTTGATTCACAATATATTGACTTAGTAGTGTCATCTATAGAATAGTTATATCTTTTGATAGCAACATCTTCAAGCTGTTCCCTTTTTCCATTGACAAATAAAGTGTAACCATTCTCAATAGCCCTCTGTAGTTGCATTTCTTTAGTCTGTTTTGCATCCTCAACAGCATCTACAACATTAGTTACAGGCGCATAAATTTCATCATAAGCCTCCATTACTTCATTCTGAGCTACATCATATTGTTCTGTATCTCCTTTAAACTGAGCCAAAACTAATTTAGACATAGGAACAAAAAGCTTTCCTATAATTGCAAGAACTACCAACATTATACCAGCTATTATCAGATAACGACTTACATTTTCTCTCATTGATTTATTACCTCATCTTTCGTATAATTTAACCGTCTTCTCAACTACTTTTTGATTTATCATTAGTCTAAATACTTTTATAAGTTTGTTAAAAATCGTATTACTATATCACTACATAGGAATAGTGTAGCACCTATTAATATTGGCAATAATGAAACAAAAACTGACAAACAAGCCTCCCCTGCATCATGTTTGGGATTCTTATTAATTAAAATACAAGTCTTTACTTCAAGATACACACCTACTGCCATTATTGCAAAGCCTATAATATTAATTACTATCTTTAACATAAAAAAACTTCTCCTATTTCTAAATTAGTTACCCTATTGTCTACTTCTCAGCCATTCAATAGCATTTCCTTCATCATATACTTTTTGAATTGCCTCTTCCTTTGTCTTCACTTCTACCTGTATTTCTTCTGGATGCTCTATTATATACTTCATAAGTTCTTTTGTTCTTAACCCGTTTCCTGTTATTAATACAGTTGCTTTACTGTTCTTTGACATAAAAAGTCTCTCCTGTCTCTAAATTGGTAACCATATTATCTACCACTTCGCAGCCATCCCAATCTATACTATTTACTTCATCATAGGCTTTCTGTATTGCTTCCTCTTTAGTTTCAGCTTCAACTTCAACTTCTTTCCATGCTTGCAAAGTTAAATTCCAAGTTTTCTCCATAATTATCGCTCCATTTCTGATTTAACCCATTTACTACCTCTTATATGTTTCCGTGTTTTTGCATCCAATTTACAAAATCAGCTTTATCCTTTAGCCATGCTCGCTCATTGAAATCAATTCGTTGTTGTATCGTTTTAGCTTTTAGATTACAACCTAACTCACCATTTCTATCTTCATTCATTTCATCTTCTGAAACGCCAGCATTACAATACCAATCTGTTTCATAGCTTTCAGAATAATGTACCGTACAAGATGCTTTACAATTATAACAACGCATTATTTTCCCTTTCTTAAATACCATCATAATAAAAAAGTTCAAAAACTGCTTCTATTTCTTTAGGACTATAACGAGGTGTATTTTCATCAATTGCTTTTACTGTCCACAATTCATCATTTATTCTAAGTTGTGCTAAATACACCATTATATCTTGCAGCATGCCATTAGACTCTAGTTCAAATAGAAATACGCCATTTGTTGTCTGTATATCATGTGGATTAGGCCATTCATCTGTTCCTCTATTCAATAAACCCTCTAAATTCCTCTTGGGTAAATTGATAACTCTAACAAAATCATACTCACCCAAACGAAGCATATAATAGGCATAGCATAATTCCACATATAAATCATGTACCTTATGAAAATCTATTGTGGCTATTACAGGACGAAAGCGTTTACCCTTTATAGAAAGTCTATACTCAGTAATAGCTTGACGTTTATTAGGTGCAATAGCGATTTCACTATTACCTAAATCAAACTCACTATCCTTTATTGGATATTTACTTTCATCACACGTAAAACCCAAAGCACCACGATGACCAACATGTAATTCCGTACCAGCTACCATCTGATTAATACCAGTGTCTTTTTTTACCTCTTCGCCCATTTATTTTCTCCTTTATTTTGTTCTTTCTAGTTCAATAAGCTATTTGTTTCAACGTATCATTTTCTAACTGTTCACAATAGCCTTGTAAATCCTTTACAGTTCGCTTAAAGGAAGGGAATTTTTTGGTTGTCTTAGTTAAAATAATTCTCCCTTTATGTAAGCTGCAACACCTATCAAAGTATATAATGCAAAGCATCCAAACATACCAAAGACAAGTATCTTTGCAACTATTACTGCGTTGTCATGAACTAATAGAAAGTTACCTAATGCTATTAATTCATTAGCACCATTACTTAAAATGTTTGCTACTCCATCCATACCGAGTAATGCTGGAAATAGACCTATGCCAACGAATGATAAAATTGTCAGTACTAACTTTACTCCTGCATCCATCTGTTTTGTCCTCCGTTATTTTACTTTTCCTCTAACTCAAAAAGCTGTTGCTTCAACGTATCATTTTCATTTTCTAACTGTTCACAATAACCTTGCAAATCCTCTACATACACCCTAGCCTCTTCGAGAGTTTCTACAGAACCCTTTGGTCTCTTTGAATAATCCTTCGGATATTCTTTTCTATACTCTGCTTTAAATTCTTGTTCTTCAATAGAACCTGTTGGTAAAATCCAATTAACCTTTGTATCATAAAGAATCGGAGCAAGAACTTCTGAACCAAAACCATTTACATCTTTACGTATCAAAACTATCATCATACAAATCCATATAAGTATAATAAGTATTGTAGTAAAAAATGTAGCTATAATGTCTTTTATTGTTCCAAGAAGCTCACTCTTGTTATAATCATTCTGTTCATCAATATGTGTAATAGACTTAGATGCCATAGTCAACCTCTTTTCTGTATCACCTTTTCAAACTGTATACACCATTTATTTTCAAAATAAACGTGTCCAACTTCTACAAAACTAGGGTCTTTACGATATTCTTCTATTTGGTCTTTCTCATTCTCAACGTCTAAATATACATCTACCGTTTTTACTACCCTCATTCTCTTTTCCCCTTACAGAACACTCACTTTATCTTTAGTGTTTGTTGTATCTAGCCTGCACTTCTTTTAAACATAATATATTCTCTTATACTTAGTTATTAGCTGCCATTTCTGCATAACTTTCTGGATGGTTTTGCTTATAAGATTCCCATTCACTATTTACTGCGTGTACATAATCCCATACATTTTTATAGTCATCAGCAGGTTCATTGAGCCAAGTTTCTATCTTTAACTCTGAAGGTGTAGAATGTTGTTGTGCGTATGCTCCTTTTACCCAATCACTCGGTCTAAATAATAGACTACGCATCAATATACCTAGTTCTCGATTATTTAATGTATTTAATACTTCTCTATTTGTCATTTTGATACCTCTTCCGTTTATATTTGATTAATACCATTCAATAGGCATATAGTCTCCAAAGGCAAATAAGAAACACCCTAATATAAAGCAATCAAAAAGATATTGCTTAAGAGTTACACCTATGCTCTCAATTCCAAAAAACAAGCTCAATACTCCTGTGCATAGTAACATTATTATTACCCCTGCTACTATGGCTAAGAAAAATACTCCAAAATATTTTAATAGTCCTCTCAAAAATGTTTGCATAATCATACCTCTCTTCGATTTGATTTTATTTGATTAGGTCAAGGGAGTAACGACCTCCATAGCTGCAACATTAATAGCACTCTCACTACTATCTTTAGCTTTACGCACTAACTACCATCCTCTGCATTGACCCATATATTATTACAAGATGCCTACAAAAATAGACTCTCTTGCAATTCTCTTATATAACGTCTATTTCACCTAACCGCTTATCTATTACACCTAATAATACGCCATCTGTTGTGACATCCCTCAATTTTCGTAAACTTCTTTTACCCACTCGTCTATCACAAACCCTTAAAATATTAGTAATGCCCCATTTATCCTTTTCAAAAGGACTTAATATATCTTCTACTGGTTTTTGTATATACGATTCAATTAAATTACTTATATCTTCAATGTCTGTAATATATGGATAATGTTGTATCTCTCCGACTTTTGTACCCACAAAATTCTTAGGATAATCAAATACTATGTCATTTCCAATAGTTACCCAATATCTAGGTAATTTATTACCATGCCATCCATCATTACTATTCATTTCATATAATGCACAATGTATTTGCATATCTACAGACTTATCCATTAAATTATAAAGTCTTGTCTGTAATTTACTCCATCTTCGTGACATCTATATACCCCTTCATTAGTTACACATGTGTTTTACTTGTTGTGTTATATAATCAAACGTAGTTTTATTAAAGGTACTAATGGGTATTCCTAATGTTATCTTACTAAGATATGGATTACCATTCTCTTTATCTATTACTCTTAGGGTCACAGTAAACCCATCTATACGCATCCCTATATATTTATCATAAAAATCAAGAAAAGGTGTTGAAAACTTTACCCTTATGCTTCCTCCGGGTTCTGGAGTACCCATACGTGCATAAGCGGATTTTGCTCGCTCTTCTCGTTCCAAACATAGTTTAACTAAGGAGTCTATATCAATATTATCAAAATCTTTGAACATTATAACTTTCTGTTCTTCTTCATAAAGTTCATTATTTTCTCTACTTGCATAAATGAGAATACTATCTAAAACATCTAAGCGAGCATGTTTTTTAGCATAGCTTGGATTACACATAAATTTATCCTCAACTCCCCATCCATTTTTATTTTCCTCTGCTCTACATATTTCAAAGGACAGTTGAGTACGTTCTTTACGATAATCAGTCGTTCCACTTATAACAGTATCTTTATACATAGCAAAAGAATCCTCTGGTACCTTTTCTAAAGTATCTAATACTATCTCTGCTAATTCTGCATAAGTATAAGGTATGCCCTCTTCTTCTCGATAAGGTGATACATATTTAGAATTTTCATTTAAAATGCCCTGTACTGTACCATTTATATCTCTATATACAAAACCATAAACCCATTCATTTATATTCTGTCTTATAGCCCTATACCTACCACCATTTATAGCATCTCTCAATAATTTTTTATTTTGTATATAATAACTTTCTGAGTCTAAAAATGAATGACCTGTTGGTGAAGACTTACCCTCACTAGTTACCCTTATATCAGCATTTCCTACCATTTTAATACTCGCCTTTCTTTTATTAGATTAAAGGAGTATTGAACTCCATAGTTGCCATATTTATTTAACTTTTACTGTTTAAAAACCCGTTTCAAGACTCTCAATATAGTCTCTAATAGTATTTATAGCCTCTTTATCAAGAGGACTATATTTACTTACAGTTTCAAAATAGTGTAACATCATATTTACGTTACTATCTCGTTTTTGCTCTAGTTCTTTACGACATTTACCAGACATCAATAACTGTATCTTAGCTGGGTCAAATTCTAAGGTTACTTTATCCCCATTGTCACATTCAACACAAATAACTTCATCATCATTGACATCTATTACCGTACCTCTTATATCTGTCTCTTGTGTATCAGTTAGATTGCTAAGAATAACCCTTGAGCCTACTGAATAATTATCTTTTATCATGCTTTCGCCCTCTATTTTCTCTTAATCATATAATTCTATATCAAGATACAACAAAGCAAATTGTTCTTCTGTCAAGTCTCCGTGTCCATTTCTGTACCCATTCCAATAAGGATATACTTCCTCTTTGTATCGTTCAGAACCTTTCTTTATCCTGATTTTCTTACATGTTGTGTTACCTAAAGTATTACGTCCTTTCTTACTTCTACTTCTATTTTTAGAATAAGCAAGTTCTTTTTCTCTATTTTCATTTACAAGACAATAGCTTGCTGAACCTACGTCATTGATACTTTCACAGTATAGTCTTTCTTGAACTATATAAGGATAGTCACCATCATCTGAATCTATTCCTATTTCCATTAGGCTAGTGTCTGCAAGTCTGAAAACAACATCAGGACAATATTCTTCTATGTCTTTTCTTAGTTGTTCTAGTTCTTGCACAAGCCTAGAAAATTTCTTTATATGACATTCTTTTATTCCAACTATCATCCTTGCTCTCCTTCTTTAGTATCCTTCCATACTTCTCTACCTAAGTATTTATGTTAAAGGGCGCATATTTTTCTACTTTACCAAGTTTATTTTTCCTGAGATGCATCAGCAATCATTGCAAGTGTTGATGAAATATCCTTAAGAACAGAATAAATTGCTGTAAGTTCAGGTTTAATATTATCCGAATTCCCCACATGACTATTCGTATCATTTTGTGATTTAAGCAAACCATCCATTCTATTAATACTTTGTTGTACTTCTGATAACCTACTCATGATTTTCTCCTTTTACTAAAAAAATTATAACAATTTTATCAAACCCTTTATTATCATAGCATACATTCAATTTTTATTCAATAAAAAAGAGGAAAAAATTTAAAAATATTTTTTCCTCTAACTCTTATACTATATAGGTTTGAACGTTGCTAATTAGTCTTAATTTGCTACTTTTAAGTATTGCATAATACCTAGTATTTATTCATATGAGCAATGTATCCTCTGATGTATTGTTTACTCTGCTATGATTTCTGCACCTTGCTCTTTACAGAAGGTAAGATATTCTTCATCTGTGAACTCTTTGTTATTATGACTCTCTACATTTATTGTTATTAGTTTTGCTATGTCCTCAAATTCATGTATATCTATATCATCTGCACAATATATCAAACTCATTGGATAAAAATATTGTCTACCCCAAGGCTCGTTCATATCTAAATCTTTATTTATATAATTTATACTTGGCTGTATCTCATATAAATAATATTCCTCCGGGGTAGTTGAGGTTTCTGTCCAATCTGTGTCTTTTAAATGATATTTCATTATTGTTATATTATCTAATGCCTCTATTTCATACCCTAATACTTCTGAGGATGAAAACTCTCTCGCTGGTGTTGTCTTTCTATCTGTATTTAATTCTCGTACCCTACTTGCTTCATTTTCTATGGAAATCGGGTACTCTTTTCCATTGATGTTTGCAAATAATATGTATTCGGATATATACCCATCATCACTATCTGCATATAAACTATACTTCTCTTGCAACTCAGAAGGTATTACTATCTGTGCGTCTAACGCTCCTGTCGCATCTGGTGTTAATACCTCTGTCTCTGTCCTCTGCTGATTTTCTTTTACCCAACTGTAATATGAATCTTCAGATGTGTCCTCTTCATTAGGTACTACATCTATATATTCTTCTTCTACTTCTACAACTGCATCGGACGCTTCACTTGTACTTTCTTCAGAAGGTTCTGTGTTTTCTATACTACTTCCCGTCTCTATGTTAGAAGTACTAACCTCTGTTGTCACCTCTTCACTTTCTTTCTCTACATTACCGCATCCTAATAACCCTACACATAAACCTAAACTTATTATACCTATTATCTTCTTGTTATTTTGCATAACTCATCCTCCTTATCAAAATACCCTTTAATTATAGCTTTATTTTATCCTATGTCAATAAGTTAAGACCTTGTTATTAATTCCTAGTGGATAATAAAAAACCATCTATCGTTATAGATAGATGGTCTTTCGTATTTATTGTTCTAAACCATACATATAAGCAATATAACCAATCAATACATTACTTGGGTCTGTACCATGCCAACCTAAAAACTTATTACCTTCCATACCCTCAAAACTTACTCCAAAATTAACGTCCTCTTTGTCTAGCCATACATCTGTTACTTGAGCCGTTTCTTCGTCAGAATACATGTAAGCAGTCCAAAAGGATTCATTAGAGATATAATCTTTAAATGGTTGCATATAATTAACATAATCCAATGAAACACCATTTAATGTAGCTGGTTTTGTATCTAAGCGGGCTTCTCCTGTTACAACATCTGGATAAAGCCAAGACAAATTACCTAATAATAAAAATTCATCAGAACCCACTACTCCTAAATATTGTACTACATCAGGAACTCCATAACAAAAGCCCTCGTCTTGTTCTACCTCTTTCATATTGGTGTCAATATTATTATATATTAACTTCGTTCCATCTTTTTCAAGGTCACATTTAAAATAATAAGGTTCACCATTATATTCTAATTCAAAATCAATACTCTTAAATTTTTCAAATAAGTCATCTACTCTACATTTCGCTATTGAAGGTTCATCAACCTCTGCTACATTACTAGTATATACATAACCTTCTTCTGATTCTAGTAATTTTCCACTTCTGCCATCAGGTAAATACATCATATTGTTTTGTATATAAAGTTTTTTATCTGTTGTATTATCTATATCATTACTACCTGCTGTGGTGACTTCATTTACAACACTCTCTGGTTTTACCCTATCCTCTGATAACACGATTGTACTACTTTCTTTTGTTTTACCACAACCAGTTAGACATAGACCTAAACATAATACACTAAGTAAAATACCTAGTATTTGGTTTTTAATCTTCATATATATATCAGTACCTCCTTAATTCAAGTACTCCTTTATTTTACTATACTACACAGTAAAACACAAGAAAGGCGTAGCTGTAAGACTACGCCTTTATCCTAGTATCAACTTGAAAATATTTTTATTATTGTTTTTCTTTAAGTTACCTTTAATTCAATGATAACTTATCCAATGATAATTTCCATCTCCAGTTAAAACTCTCACCTTATATTCCCCTCGTATTTGCCATAGAGGATAAGGGTCAAAACTGTCAAATTCTTTTACAGAAGAAAAAGTCTTATAAAGTTCACCATTTTTAAATATATCATATTGCATTTTCCCTGTTCCTACAAACTCTGGGACACTAGCATTTTGGCGAAGATAATCCAAAACCCTTTCTTTGTCTCCAAAGTCTGCTAACAGCCTAGCACTGTCATGAAAGCTTTTTCCTGTTAATCTACGTAGTTCTTCACATTCCTTTTTTGTTGGACATATCACCATAAATAAAACTCCTTTTAAAAATCTTCTACAAGCGGTTACGTTTTTCTTCTTCTACTAACGCCATTCTTCTAGTATACCACCATGTATTGAAATCCTCTTGTGGTTCTCCAAATCTGTGATTCCATTCCCAAATTGCCTTATCTCTCGAAACCGTCCAATGTTCAAAAGCAGACTGAGTTTGCAAACCCCCTCTTGCTTTACATTTATTACATTGTACATACCACGTATCTTGCATTTTATAATGCTTTTTTAAGCGAGCTTCGCCACCACAAAACGGACAAGGTTTTAAGGTAACACCAGCCTCTTTTGCCCTATCTCTATGATATTTCTCTTTACCCATTCGTTATTCCCTTCATTCTCTTATAAGTCTATTGCTATCAATGACCCTACTGTATCTATCAATTTCTGTTCTAGCACAGTAGGATAACAATAATCAGTAGTTGTATGTAATTTTCCATTTGCAGCACTTAAAATATAGCAACCTACACCGTCACATCCTTCTACTGGTAATTCCTTTTGTGATACTACATCATTAATTAGTTGCTTAATTCGCTCTATATCTTCAAGCGAGATTACTGTTTCATTGATTTTATTTCCACTCAAATTATGCTCAAAAAGTATTTCTGTAAATCCTTTTTTCCTGATAATAACATACGTATGTTTCCAAAAATCCTCTGTTACACAATTTTCGCCCCAATTTACTTTCCCTATAAATAATAAAATGTCGTTTTCTAAACAAAAATCTATTAAGTCTGACTCTGAATCCTTATGCTTTTGCCAATATGTTATAAGTTGGTCTATTTGCATAATACTTCCTCTCTTTCTTACTCACTTAACCTAGTCTTTGCTGTATCATAATAAGCTTTGTTTTGCTCGATACCTAAATACTGTCTGTTTAAATTCTTAGCTGCTACTAATGTGCTACCACTTCCGCAAAATGGGTCTAACACAATCTGACCCTCTTTTGTAGTTAATGTAATTAAGGTTTCTAACAGACTTATTGGCTTTTGTGTTGGGTGTAAACCACTATCTTCTTTGGTTGGTTTAACCTTTATGCTATTCTCTTTTAAAGCACTTTCATTAAAGGCTCCTACCCCATTTTCTAATAAATTATCTGTCAACGTGGCTCCTATTGGATAAGGTTTCATAAACCACAAAATAGGCTCAAATATCGGTCTTAAATTACCAACTTTCCACCCTTGCCATTCTTCACTATGCTTTTTATCTCTACGTCTATCAAATACACAGCTTACCCTTTGCGCTCTATACATAGCAGATGTCTTTTCCCAAGCTATCATATCCTTAAAAATAAAACCGCTATCCTCTAAAGCACAAATACATCTATGGGCTAATCTTCTACCATCAAAAATAAAACAACTGGCTCCGGGTTTTAATACCCTATACCATTCTTCTGCCCATTCTTTACACCAATTATAATACTCTTTTGGTATTTCTTTATCTGCTTTACTCCAACCATTTAAAGGTTTACCTCTCTTTTTGAATACACCATTTGCTTGCTTTTCTATAGGGTTATCCTTTAATAATGCTGAATTAGTATTTGTATGTAGTACATCCCAATCTTCAAAACTAATTCCATAAGGTATATCAGATAATATAAGATGTATTGACTCTGTATCTATTTGTTTTATTAGTTCTATAGAATCTCCATTCCAAATATCATTTATTTGCATTATAGCTTTCTCCGTATAAATTATATTAAAACTAGTATCATTTCCAACACCCTCTTTAAAGCATACCTTATTTTATAAGCAGTTTCAAGCATAGAACAAATGATAACAAAAGATAAAAATTAGTAAAAATGATAACAAATAGTAAAAATAAATAAAGGACGAGCAAACATTGTTGCTCGTCACTTCTTTCCTTTAAATCTCAATGGTTTCTCTCTGTGAAAAATCTATGACATCTTGTAAATGACTACTCCAAGTCTTATCCTTTAAAAGATACATAAATGCGGCTTGTATTCTATCTATAAAGTCTACTTCCTCTGCGGATTCAGTATACCATAATTTAGTTACCCCATCTTCTGTGACCTTATAAACAGTACATAAAATACCATCCATAACGGCTCTGTCCTGTATTGTCTTTACTTCTATCTCTTGTTTATTAAACGCTCTAGGTAATTTAAACAAATACTCTGTGTCTATAAACTCAATATTCCTATTATCTATATCTGTGATTTTTAATAATTGTGAATACAGACATGTACCATCTAATTTCAAGGCAAATACATGATTGCAAGCTACACCCTTAAAATGTAATACATAATCAAAATCTCTAACAAAATATCTTTGCTTTACAAGATTTATAAATGTATTCTCTTTCTGCGCTTTATAAAAATCTGCACTTAACTTATCTATCCAAGGCAGGTTTACTTCTGTCTTATGGATGTGTATAGGTGTTACAACAGTTTTACTTACTTTATACACATCAAAATACATTCCATCCATACAAGAACCTACACTAAGGGTTTCCTCGTTTTCTATTTCTTCTGCAGTTAAACTTTGCGATAATTTATACGCATATACTTTGTCTGAGAAAGTAGCTACTGTATTTATAGATGTTACCCTTGTCGTACATAAACAAATATCATTTAATTTAATTGCAAATACAATAGTATCGTCTCCCCAATAGCCACCTTCTCCACATACAATGTAATCAAAATCACCCACACAAAGTTTATTCTCCATTATTAACTTGGCTTTTTTCTTATTATGGCTCATAACAAATTTACCTACTTTCTACGTCTACACTTTCCTCTACTATCTTCTTGGCAAATTCAAATCTAAGTACATTTTCAAAACAAAATTGCAAGTCAATAACGTCTATGTCAGGATATTCCTTACAGACGTTTTCTACAGTATCTTTTGCAATTAGTTCCAATTTATCAAGACTCTTTTTATATCTTCCGTTTTCTCTTTCAAGTGGTTTTCTCATTTATTTTTCTCACTTTCTACTTTATCTCTACTCCAATGTCTGCATGAAAGTGTCATAACTGCGACATAAGACAACCAGTTTCCATCAATATCGCAATGACACGTTATGTTTAGTTTTTCACCAGTTCTGATACAGTGGCAACAATTACAACAAACTTTTCCGTTTGCTTGGCTCATACATCCTCACTTTCTGTCTTCAACTCTCTGCATTGAACCTTATCCCAATTCTGACAAAAGGAACTATCATTTGAATAGTCAAAATCAAATTTAGCACTTTCAATGGCTTCTTCTTTAGAATCTGCTATTTTAATATATTCTTTTATAAGTCTAACTTTATATTTCATGCGTTTTGTTACCTCTTTTTCCTGCCTTTCCCTTACCAATATAGAAACCTGTTATAAATGAGACAATATATCCGATTAAGTTTACACCTATCACAAGGACTATAAATACTATTATTTTCACGTTTTCTCACTTTCACACTTTATTACTCTTTAACATCAACAAAAAAGATTTTTTTATATTCGGAGTCTGATTCATACGTTTTCTTATGCATACCTATGGATATATTTTCATCAATTTCAGGATTGTAGTCTTTCGGAACAAACTTGTTTATATCCTTAACCTTAAAAGGATGTTCGGATTCGTATTTTCCTCCGTAAATAAAAATTTTATCTTTTCCGTCCAACATTTCTATAAACTCTCTTAATCTCATGTGGTCTCACTTTCTATCTAATTCCCCATCTTTGCCACATATAATCTGACACAGATTCCTCATTAAATTCCGAATGAGGGCGTTGTTTCTCAGACCAATGCCAATATGGTTCGTCTGTACCCCTCGTTTCATTTACATACTCCATAAATCTATTTGTTCCTTCTCGTATTGTTGCTTCACTTTCTGTCTCAGTAAATCTTCCCATTTTAGTTTCTTCCTCACTTTCTAACTCGTAGGACTTAATTTACATACCCATTCTTCTCTGTAACATTTTCAAGAAGAGATTTTGATGGCTTCCATGAGTGGGGTACATCAGGTCTTTTATCTGCATAAAACTCACATTTGTCAGCATTTATTGGTGTCATTGTTTTCATACAAAAACAACCATAACCATACCCCTCAAAATATTCCCACTCAATGCAATCCTCACATTTCATTTCTTACCCCTCACTCGTGTTTCTTCATAATATGTCATAAATTCGTCTATTGGCATACTTCCATAGGTTTTTGTTTGTATATTTGTATATTCAACTCTGCCACATCTTATGGCATCAACTTGTAATATTGTATTAGGGTCTTCAAAACTCATAATTGAAGGTTTGTAATATTTTCCTACTTTAAGCATTTACTTAACCTCACTTTTAATTATTTGTGGTCTACCATAACCCCAATATAATTTAGTACCACATTCAGAACAGAATTTTATTTCTTTATCTAACTCAATATGACACTTTGGACAATGCGGTACATAATCACCCTCGTCATACTCTTCTCCACCGCAATCAGGTGGGCAATATGATGTTGTTTCAAATACGTAATCTACAGGTCTTGCTCCATTTAATTCCTTTATATACATAATTTATTCCTCGCTTTCTTTTAAATAATCCCATAAATAATCACATTTTGCATCTTCTCTCCACGGATAAGGAATTTTAGTGAAAAATATATACTTCTCAAACCATGCCTTTATCATTATTGAGAACATTTATTTTCCTCGCTTTCTTTATACTTATCAATAATACGGAATAACTCTTTATTTCCACTTTCTATTTTTATAACTCCATTCTGAATAGCCTGAATTAACTCATTTCTTAGCTTATCATATCTCCATGCGGCTGTTCTCAATGCGTTGTTAAAACCATCATAATAATCACCTTTTATATGTGGCTTATCAGGTGTTGTCTCTTGCTCTAGTTCCTCTATTACAGAATGTATTGCACAGCTTTTTGCATCCTCAAGCAAAGTGCTTTCAAGACTATTAACATGAATATCTTTTTCAATCTGTTTTAACAACTCCAAGCGTTCTTCTCTTGTCATAACCTACCTCAAATCTTTCTTCCATAAAATCTTATGTTGCAAGTTGCACGATATTTTTCACCACAATATTCACATTTAAGAATTACATCACTACTTCCATGACCTGTGGCTAAACCTACTAAATAACCCCAATTACTATTATCTGGGCGTTGATTAGTGTGTTCTTTGCCGCAATATGGACATTTCGGCATTGTTATTGTTCTATATGCACTCATTCTTTATTCTCCTTCAGCTTGTTAATTTTGAATTGAATCAACTTCTTACAATCTTTTACACCATGCTCCCAACTCTTCACTTCATCCATCAGTTCTCGTGTTATATTTATAGGTTCTTCTCCCTCAAAAAAATCTAGTCCCTCAAACTCTTTCTTTATCTCTTCAAGCATACCTATCTTTTCTACCGTACTATCATCCGATATTGCATTGCTATATAATTGCATATTCTTGATATAATTCGCACATATTTCTACGGTCTCTTGTACTTCCTTTGATAAGGCATTTTTATTTGGGTCACCCTTTATATCTGAACCCATAGTTAATAAGTTCTCAAAATAATGCTCTAGTGGACTCATTTTATACTCTCCTTTTACATCATCTTAGCTAAGAAATTCACCTAAAATCATATACAATGACATTGGTTACTGATTCATAAATATAGCCATCTTCATTGTATAGACAATTATAGCCATTAGGTCCAATAAGTGCAGCGGAATATGTATAATCTGTTGTTTCAGTTTTAAAAAGATATACTGCATGTGTTGGCATAAACACTCTTAATGATATATGGTCAGAATAAATTACCAATGAATGCATTGCATCATTATCAATATAAACTTCTCCATCATCTAATACAGTTGCCTCTTGTTTTGAGTCATTTACTGATATTTCTGACGAAACAGTATTATTATTAGATTGACATCCACACATTGTTATTCCAATAAGTATTATTCCAATAATTTGTTTAATATTTTTCATTTGAAAACTCCTTATTTTTTACCCTTCTCATTTGCTTATTTATTCAAAAATATGTATAACCGTTGGTAACTCTCCATTCTTATAATTGTCATAAATATTTGAAAATACCGTACTTGCGTCTATAAACATATCTTCATTATTGCAATCTCTAGCAATCTGTTGACATACATTTATAGCCTGTTTAAGAGTATTCTTCTCTTCCTCGGTCAATGTGACTGTTGTATCTCTATATACACTACTCATTCTAAGACTCCTTGTATTCTCCTAACTTTAGTTATATTTATGTTAGGTAAGATTAATACCTTTTTTATTCAACTCTTCAATCAGAAAATTAAAATCTCTTACAAAATCTTCAAAATCGAGATTGGTTTTTGTGTGTATAAAAAGTTCGCCATTTTCATCTATACACATGATTTTATCCTCAAATGGACATCCATCACACCAAGCATGATGTTTTTCTAGCCCTCTACTCTTGCAAAATTGCACTCCTTTTATCTTTATTTCCTTTGCATCCATTACTCTTCTCCCTTATATGACTCGTTTCGCCAATCTTTTCATCTTCACTTACCCCACATTCCTTTAGTATTCCATCAAGTCTTGCCAAACTGATATTGATAAACCCTTCATGCTCGTATTTCATCATTTCTTGTAGTGCTTTATATACATTATCTTTTGGTATTGCTTCTACTGGTGGCAATTCCGTAATCTTCTGAATCGCATAAGGTAAATCATGCCTTACATCAGATAAGGCGCATAACAAATTCATTAAATCAGTTTCATCAATCAATTTTCCCATCTTCATACCCTCTTCTTATACCTACGCCTAATAGTTAGCATAAAATCTATTTCTTCAGAAAGTAAGGCATAAGTAAAATCTTCTCTTTGTATCAAAAGGTCATTATACCCTTATTCAGCGTTATTCCTCTCTGTCTACATCCATCAGTACGCTCTTTACGTCACAAACATAACAATAATAGGTCCATAATTCATCTGCAATTTCATTAAAACTTGCATCTTTTAAAGCCTCTAAAGCCTCTTCTTTTGTTACATCTGCTATATCTAATTCTTCTGTTAGTTGTGCTATCTTATTAAGACACTCCGTATTTGTCATTTTCATTTTCTTCTAGCCCCTCTAATAGCCTTATCTATTTATTTCCTCTGATATACCAAGATAGTCAATAACTTCATCAAGTGTATCAAAGTAACCTATCCAATCGACATCCATTAAAGCATACGCTTTTCCATTAAAATTTTGTGCAAAAGTCAAATCTCGTCTATCGGCTGCTTCAATAATTAAAGTTTCTATATTTGTCATATTACTCATATTACTTACTCACTTTCTGCGATTTATGCGGTCTATACGGGTATGGCTTCGGTGTCCATGCTTCAACTTCACTGTTATCAAATACCTTTTTAGAAATATCTTTGTCTGTCCAATAATTTTCAGGCTTTCTATAACACATTTCACATACCGCATAATCTCCGTCATATGTCTTAAATGTAATAAGATACCACCCTGTTTCTTTTGGTAACCCCTCACTTATAGGAGTCCAATGACCAGACTTATCCCTTTCCTTACTCTCTCTTTTTGTTTTGTACCCATTAATCACATCTAATACTGTATCAATTACTGCATCTGTATTCGTATAATGCATTACTTGAAATCTTGTTTCTAAGTCAATCTCAGTTCTTATCTTGTCTAATGTTCTATTCACCTTTCTTTCTACAAATTCGTCTACTGTCATAAGCCCAGATGACTCCGCTGGCTCTTGCTCAAACAATTTAATGATAGAATTGCTTATTTCATCAGCTCTATCCAAATCTCTTTGACTTCCGTTATCTATCATATCAATGAGTTCAGTTAGTAGATTTTTAACTGTTTCTGCGCTTGTCATTTCTTACCCTCTCTTTTCTCATTTCCTAATGATAGCAAGTCACTATAAAATGTTCTAGCAAAGGGGTCACGACCCAAAAGCAGTTCATGTATCTCTTCGTTTGTCATAGGTCTTAAACCCTTTAAGCTATAAACCATAATTGGTTGACTATTGACAGAATCAATCTTGTCAAAGTTTCTATCAATAAATGCAAGTGCCTTATCTATACTTTCAAAAAACTTCTTGTCATGAAACTCTTTTCCTTTAAACTTAATTCTACACTCCATAGTTATAATCCTTTCTACTTCTTATCTACTCCTTTGTTGTACTTATCAATAATCATCATTGCTTGGCCTAATCCTTGTCCATAAGGATGTTCAAATTCATTTTCATACTCTTGTTCAATCTCTGCTCGTGCCTTGTCGATAGTTTCTTGTAGTCTATCACGTTCTGCTCTAAGCTGTGAGATTACAACCTCAGATTTCTTTAGATAGTTTTCATATTGTGTCTTGTAGTCTATTGTCTCTTGCTCTAATCTATATCTTGGCACAGGTTTCTCAATATGTATCTCGTGTCCTGTGTACTTATTACGATATACCAAGAAATCTTCTGTTTCTGTATCATAGCAATAATCTGTTGGTATCTCTTTTATTGTTTCACAAGAATCTTCCTCTAAGGCTTTAACAATAACTTTATAATCATCTATATCAAGATATATTTCAGGTTCATCATTAGCTAATTCACTTTTTATATACTGTGCTATTTCTTCTTTGTTTTTCATTTATTTCTTCCTCACTTTCCACCAAAATATAATGTCATTCGTAATATTAGTATGTTAATATGAAATGTTTTGTGTTTTGGTGAAATACATACACCTAATCCTATCCATCTTGTACTAATGTACAAGTCTAACCATCTACTATTCACAATATATAAGTTCATCATTATTATCTCCTTTTGTTAAGATATTTTTATTTTATAATGCAAACCCTTTATTGTCAAGGGTTTGTTTTATTTTATTTAAAAATATTTTATCCAAAAAAGAAGAGAACTTTTAAAAAGTTCCCTTCCCTCAAATCAGATTATTTTATTCCGACTTCTAATAGTCGCTCAACTACATTCATACAATCTCTTTTGACATCATACTGTGAATAAATATAGCCGTCACCATAAGGTGCATAATCCCAACCAATCCACCAGTCAGTAGGGCTTTTCTTGTGTCCTACTAATGTTTGATTGGCATAAGTAAAGCCACCAATACCAATATCATCACAATCCTTGCCTTTTAAAGATGTTTTACCAACATTCACATAGCCACATCTATACCCTTCTCTCTGCAAGATTACGCAACATTGAAATCCTTTGTATTCAAAATCTTCTTCAATCACATAGCTTTTTTTCGTATGTTTAACATTCCTCTGTGTATTAGGAATTATAATGGGTATATAAATCATTTATTTTACCTCATTTTCAACAACTCAATATTCATACAATGAGACTACTTCTTCTATCACATTATTGTCTTTGTCATAAATCTTCTGTTCATAGCATCCCTGTATTTCATCTTGTTCTTCTATTGCGCATCTTCCATGCGAATATAGTAATACTCTTCGGTCTTTTGGGTATTTCTCTAGCTCTTTAATCAACTCTTCTACTGTCATTGTCTACCACCACTTTCTATCTTATACCTATCAGTAAAAGCTTTTTACTCTTTCTCCAATATTCTCTTTTTTACATACTCCATAGCATCCCTTAATGTATTAAAATCCAGTTCTTCTTTACCCTCTTTTACGCTATACTTAGTTGGTCTCCATGCATAACTTACTTCATTATGTTCGTGGCTATCTATACAATCATTTAATATATCCCAATTTGTTGCTGATATTACGCCATTCGTTGATGCAAATAAAAAATACAAATCTTCATAATCATTGTATATTTTAAATCCCCTCTCTTCTATTTTCTGTTTGAGAGTAAGCGCATTGTCATGTAATCTCTTTTCTGATATGTCTGCAAAATCTTTTCCCGCATTAGCTATATCTAATTGAATATCCGTTTTAGCACGAGCAGGTATTGTTTCTCTACATACGTTTTTAAAATGCCATCCGTAGTTAAACGCATTTTCTGTGTAATCTATTAAACAAGTAGGTAAGGTAGATTTATATTCCTCTATAATATGTACTACATCATCTTTCTTAATTGTAATCATAAATGTATCATGCCTATTTCCATAAGGATTATAGTCAAGTTTTATAGGCATATGTAAATCTCCTAACCATACACTCTTTTTATTTGCTGACTCATAAAAAACACCTTTCTCCCATTTAGATGTTTTATTAGATTCTATTGAAGCCTTTTTACCCATACTTGCTACGACTTTGTTATACATTTCTGTATTTTTACTTACTGCACCTAAAACTGCACCATAATGAACAAACATAAGGCTATCTGTACATTTTCCTCTGTCAAAAGTTGTTTCTTTTATTAAATCACACAACAATTCAGAGTTAATTTCTACCTGTACTTCTAAATCAAGACCCTCTTTTGTTATCTTGCACATCCAAAAAGATAGTTTTCCTGACTGTGAATAACTACCTTGCGCTGCATCTATTATCTCTAAAGTAAAACCATCATTAATTGTTGTTACTTCTGTATAACCTTCACCAGCCCAACGTCTAGCTGTGGCTAGAGTCTTACTATTATTATCAAATACTACATAGGCTGCTTTTGGATTTTCCTCTTTATAATATTTATTTCTAATTACAAAAGTAACTTCTTTTGCTAAACTCCATTTTGTATCTGCCATTACTGTTCTCCCTTAAAATTTGTATGTCTACGCTCTTGTTCTGCTAAATCCATTATCTGTTTCTCAATAAGTTCGGCTACCCTATCATTGACTATATAGCTTTTCTTTATCTGCACATTATTATCTGTTTTCTTTATGATTATTTCTGTCATCAGTTAACCTCTTTTCTCGCTATCCCTTATTACTTATACAGTTCTGACAATCTCTGCTTTACATATTCCATAGTTTTCTGCAGGTTCTCAAATTCTTTTACCTCTTTACCCTCGGTTACTGTATAATGTGCTACGTGAAGGTTACTCCATGAACGTTTAAACTTAGGTATATATCTATCTATGTATTCCCATATATCATCTGAAATTTTTCCATCTACGGTTGCAAATAAAAACAACAACCAAGATTCTGTTAAATTAATCGAATCATCCTTACTATCTATATATGATTTAAGGTTATTTACCTCTTTATCTATATACTTCTTAGCATATTTCTCAAAGTCAGTTGTATCTAATGCAAGGTCTGTACGTACTCTTGATGGTAGCTTATCCTTACAAGAATACTTAAACTGATGGTCTACAAAGGCATAACGCACATAGTCCTCGAATGTTATTTCTTCGCCAACTCTACTCTCAGTATAATTACCATCTGCGTGATAAAAATAAAACTGATTAGTATAATCCACAACAATATGTGTAATATCAGTAGGTTTAATTGTCACATTATAACTATATTCGCTATAGCCGCTATACCCATCTTTTCTAACACACTTTATATCTAAAGGTAAATGAATATCACCTATCCACGCACTTTTTGTATTTACAGTTTCATAAAATACACCTTTTTCCCACTTAGATGTCTTATTTTTAGACATTTTAGCTTTATTGTCTACATGACCCATGACTTGTTTATATCGTTCTGTATTTTTACTTAATAAAGTCAAGCCTTGTTCATGCCTAGCAAAAACAAGTTTTTCCGTACACTTACCTTTGAGAAAATCTGTTTCTCTCATTAACATACATAATAAATCTGAGTTTAAACCTACTTGATAGCTTATATTCTCGCTATCCTTTGTTATTTTGCACATCCAAAAAGATAATTTACTTCCTCTACTACTACTTGGAGCTGCATTTAATAACTCTACTTCAAAACCATCATTTTCTGTAGTTACCTCAGTATATCCTTCACCAGCCCATTTTCTTGCTGCTATTAAGCTACTCTTTTTATTATCAAAAACAATATAAGCAGTAGCGTATTCCTCTCTACAATCTTTAGGTCTTACTACAAAAGTTACTTTCTTAGCTACATTCCATGCAATATATTCCATTTATGTACTCCTATATAATTTAGTTACCCTATTTATTATGTGACTCAATAATTCTGTGTAATTAGCGAATGAGGTTTCTGTTTGCCCTCTCTGTCTTGTTATTTAGTATTGCTTTCTTTATCCTACTTACTGTCTGCATATCTGTATAATAGGTTATACCACCTTTAAGCGTCACAGTTCGAAGGATTCTACGTTTCTTTGTATCAGTACCCGGTACTTCTATCTGATTTACGTGGTCTATATCATCTAAACCTACATAAAATATATTAGCCTTATGTGTGCTTGCGCTTTGATATGCTTTTATTTTTATCTGTTGTTCCATTTATATTACTCGCTTTCTTTTATTGACTCTAACATCTCTCCTATTGTTAGGAGGAAACCTCGAAATCCCAAGCGAAGTCCATGTATTAAACCTCGTATTAAACACTCTATTAATACTAGAGGACAAAATAAAAGCCATATTATTACATCTATCTTCATCTGTTACTCCTTATAAGCTGCGTTCCACCAATCAGAATCGAAATTCATTTGATATTCTGCTCGTAACCAATCATCCTCTGTCATATATACGTGTATTGTATATTCGTTTTCACATACTTTATAAGGTTTATAAAGGGCAATTATAAAATCTCCATTCTTGGGATTCTCCGGTAACCGTATACCCTCTTTAAAACTCTCTATTACATTCTGCTGTAATTGTCTATCTTCTTTACCACCTAGAAGGAAACGTATTCTGTTGATTGCGTCATAACATTTTTTATCAATATCAATTATTAGTTTCATAGTTACCCTTTTCTATCTTCTCTTTTTATTTCTTTCAGCATAATCAATCGCTTCTAAACATAAATGCGTAAATGTATCAAAAGTCATAGGATTCTCAAAACCATCAACTGAAGGTTCTGCATAAACCAAACCATCACTACAAGTAAATCTATACTTAGATACTCTTGCTACCCCTTTATTTCTAAGTCTATCTTCTATTTGTAATCTTTTAGCTATATCCATATTAAATCCCTCCGCTAAATCTATACTATGTTTATATCTGTTCTTATAATAGCTTATTTTATAAGGTTTTGCAAGAATAAATATAAAAAAATTTAATAATAAATAGTAAAAAAGTCTATACTCTTTAAGATTATAGACTCTCTTTTATCTATCATTTATTCTGGAAATATTGTCTTAGAAGTAGCCCAATCATTATTCTTTACTACTAAATCAGCTACCTTGCCTAATAACAACCATTCTATTCTTATAACTATATAGCTACATACAACATATAACACAGTAAAAAATGCAAAATTCATAATATGTTGTGTATCAACTATCATAATTGATGCAAAAAACGGTGATATGTTAGGTAATTGATAAAATAACTTCAAAAGTCTTAAACCTGTTACACAAGTAGCTACTAGCATAAACACCATAAAGCTTACCCACCAAGCTATACATTTAATTTTGTTACTCATGACATCTTAACCTCGCTTTCTCCTTATTAGCCCCTCTCTGCTGCTAGTTGTTTCAAACCTTCTGCATTTAAGCCATCTGTTTGCAATATTTTATAAATTTGTATTTCATCCATCAATTTAGGCAACAAATAAAAAACAAATATAGGTAATACAACTACGAGAAAATTAAAATTATACCTAAATACAGTAAATACAAATAAAGCTAATAGTACAAGAATAGAAACTATATACAGTATAATAGAACCTAATACTGTTGACTTCAAATATGTCTTTAAAGATACCCTATTCTTCGCCCAATCTACATACTCTTTCAAAGGACTATCACTTATATGTTCCCTCCGTACAAATGTACGTGGAAACCAGTATTCGAGAAAATACAGTCCTATAAAAATACAGCTAGTTACCCCTACAACTAATGTAAGACTGGTCATTGCCGTAATAGTATTATCAATAAACTGTTTTATTGTTAATACGCTCATAATAAACGCTACAACAAAGAAAAAGCCTAGTTGTCTCATATATCTTCTTAATGCTCTCTTCTTAGGATAATGCTCTAAATCTCCTTTATTTATACGCATGAAAACCTCCGTTTTGTCTACCGTACAAGTTATTCTGGCTTAATTTAAGCCTCTTTTCTTTTATACTGTGGACATCTCTCTGTACCCTCGTCAAAACAATCTTTACATTCAAAAGTATTATATCCACACTTACTACAACTTACTCTCTCTAATCCCATATCATCTGCAATACCATATCCAAATCTAGCATCTGCCATATCATACTGTATATTTGGACAATCATCTGTACTACAATGATAATTACAAAAACATCCTTGATGTTCTTTTTTAGCAACTTTACTCATTCTCTGACTCCTTTATAACCTTGTTTTCTTCTATTTCCATTTCAGCTTTACAAATAGGACAAAAAGCGACTGGTCTTATAACACGTATTTTGCAATTACTACACTTATAAATCGGATTAGAATACCAATCAAGAGTATTAGTGTCAACCCATCTTGCTTTCACTATCTGACCCCTCTATGATTTCCAGTCTCCTTGTTCTCAAATGGGCAATTAGCCATACGTTTTTTATCGTTTGGAATATAAGTATCAAGAACCATACAATATCTTTTACCGTTATTAGCTATTACAGTATTAGGACATTGCATACAACAACTTGGATACTTTTTAAAATCTTTAATTGCTATCATTTTCTAATACCTCTTTAATATCTTTGACAATCATCATATAGTTATAAGCCTTTTCTTCTGCACTATTTCCTACAGGTCTATCAACTATCTGCTTTATCTTTTCTAGCTTTTCTTCGTTTGTCATTTTGTAATCTCACTCTCTCCCTTGTAGCTATCAATTTCAGCTCTTAGCTTATTCACCAACTCCTCCTCCTTATCATGTGAATATGCTTCGCTAGTTACACAAGGTTTATTGCTGAACGACTCTTGCTCTAAGACTTTGAAGGCTTCTTCAGTCCTTATCTCTGTAGCGTTATTTCTAATTTCTTTTTCAGTTTCTACGTTTGTCATTTCTTTCCTCTCACTTTCTGACTTATCTTTATTATCTTGAAACCCACATTTGGGACACTTGCATCCTTCATACTTGGAAGGACTACTTGTCTCAAAACCACATACGGGGCATATCCAACTATCTGCATTATCTAGCCAATGTAAGCTCATTTCTTTTCCTCACTTTCTGCTTTTATGGCTGCAACTCCATATATCATTTCTTGGTTACCATCTTGATACTTTATCTTTATCCAATTCTCAACTTGGTTGGTACGAAACTCAAAAGATTTACAACTTATATGATGTTCTGTACCGCCATACTCAACAACAGTTATCTTCATTTATTTCTCGCTTTCTGCCTTTCTGCCTGTGTAACAGCTAATCTATAACGTTTACCCTGATAGTCAAATTCAAGGGCTTCTTCATGCTCTAATAGAAACTGAGCCACAGCGTTTATCGCTTCATCTGTAACATCAGATTTACGTGTCCACATATCACCCTTTTTGTTTAGCGTTCCTGCAAATATTCCTGTAATACCGCATCCTACATGATACTCAGCCATTTATTCTTATTCCTCCATTTCTGTTTTGTATTTATCTATAATCTGATTAACTCGATTGACAAATATGAATTTTGAACCATTCACATCCTTAAATGCGTCTTGCTCAATCTCAGCTTTTATATTATCGAGCATAGTTATCTTTTCAGCCTTTAATTTTTCTGAGTATTTATCCTTTATTCTTAATGCCAAATCTGATATTTCTGCTAATTCTTGGTCAATCGTTAGTCCCATTCTCTCTCCCTTTCTAACATTTAATCTAAGTTACAGATTATTTATCTTCTTCAGGTTTTGTATTATAAGCATTTAATCGCTCTAAATCCTCAGTAGGTATAATGTGTACTATATTATCTCCATAATGTTCTTCTATTGTCTTTTGTAGAAGCTTACCCGTTTCCTCTGTTACAATAAAAGCACCTGCTGTCTTTGATTTTAATGAAATTAAAGAATAAACATTCTTTTTATATTTTGTAGCTATTGTCTGTATAGCATTTATATCATCTAAATCAACGAGTACCCTCTTTACTAAACAATAATCTAAATCATCATAACCCTGATAAGGATTGGTTGTTTCATAGGCTATAAATTCTACAAATTTTCTCATATTATTGTCCTTTCTCTATTATATATCTAAACCCTTGTTTACAGTTTTATTTCTGAGAAGAGATTAAGAGGAAAATATGTTCTTTCTGGCATCTTCTTTACCTTACTCTTTAACTCTCTCCATTCTCTTTTTTCTTTTTCTATATAGTCTACCGTTTCTCTATTTACATATAGGCTATCTCCATTTTTTAGAAATACACTACATAGAGGTTTGTCACTATCTGTTAGTCCATTCACTACTACTGTTGTATTTATATTATCTAAAGATACCCTTACTCTTATTCCTGCTTTATTCTTTACAAGATGGGGATTCTTCATAAACCAAAAAGGTATTGCATTAAATTCAATAAATCTAGTCATTTTATTCTCTCGCTTTCGTTTAGAGTTTGAAGAGGTCAAGAGGGCGTTAGCCCTCTATTACTGCAAACAATGTGTTATAGCTTTTGATTTGTGCAGATAAAACGCATTTATTCCATCTTTCTCAGCTTCATCTACCATTCTTTTAGCGTCTGGTAATGTACGCATTGTATCGTCCATACACCACTTCATAATATATTCATCATAAAAGTATACGATATATGCACGACTCTCTTTCTCTGCCTTTACTGTATTTATATAAGCCTTTAATCTTCTAAATAAGTTTACCATTTTCACGATTTACCCTTTCTTTTAGAGTTTGAAGAGGTCAAGAGGGCGGTAGCCCTCTTCTCTTCTCTAATCTCTTTTATTTCATCCAGTTATACATGAACTCTTTTGATACCCCACATTTATCACAAGTATAAAGATGGGTGTTATAAATAATGTGATTTATTGGAGAAGTATATTCCCAATTACCCCCACAAAAATGTTTACCCTCATTCCAACGGATAATATCTCTCCCTACACAAGAACCTACCATTAGCATAAATGCTATTAAAGTAATACATACAGTATCTACTATTAGTGCGATTTTCTTCTTGTCGAAGGTCTTTTTATTCTTTAAGTCAGCTTTTTGATTTTTCATCTTATAGTCCTTTCTTTGGTAAATATACCCTGTAATCATGCGTGTCTACATAAAAAATACCCTTTATATGTCTTGTTATCCTGTCTAACATTTCTGCTTTCTCTGCACCATCTACTACACTATACTCTTTATCTGTCAGAGTGAATTTGTTTATATCTCCATTTTTATCTATGTAATAGAGATGCTGGGCTTCGTTATTTTCGTCCTCTAAGAGATAAGTGTCGTTTATTGCTACAAGGTCATAAGCCTTTATATATACCTCATTTTCATTAGAGTTTGCTACTAGGCTTGGTATTGTAAGAACTACAAGTATACATATAAACGTTATTACCACCTTTTTTAAACTTTCAAACTCGTTTATTACTAAGAGCAAATGAACAGCTAACCCTATGAATAATATTCCACATACTGCACTTATATTTATCATGATATTTTCCTGTCTATTTGAAGAGTTGAAGAGGTCAAGAGGGCGTTAGCTCTCTTTCTCTTTATCTCTTACCAATCGTAATCGCCTATATCCTCGTATTCGTGTCCTACATAGCCTACTTCGTTTTCTTTTGCGTACTCTGATTCATACGCTTCTTTTAACATCTTCTCATGCTCTGCTTCTTCTCTCTCATTTACTAGCTTTTCTCTCGCTTCGAGATAGCTGATGTCCTCTTTGTGCATGAGGTCTAATATCTCTTTATCTGTTATATTGTAGAGTTCTAATTCTGTCATACCCTTACTCCTTCTCTAAGAGGTCTTTTATCATTGTAAGAACCTTATTATATGCTTGTATAGTTACTGTGCATTGTTCGGCTTTCTGTGGGTCATTTTCTTCATTTCTGAATACCCTT
>JAEEGL012413800.1_pt1 | contig 67636 bp, 64 predicted proteins | sample 9134231 | NCBI WGS metagenome assembly JAEEGL01 (sample SAMN16246548, study PRJNA631951) | gut metagenome | biome: gut microbiome; feature: rumen; material: fiber-attached | host: Bos | place: Iran: Karaj | collected 2018-10 | reverse complement strand
TATCGTTACTCTTCTTGATATCAACAACTCCGTTCCCAAGGATATGTACAAAGAGTCCATCGAAGGCAAGTTTGATTACAAGTTTACCGATACATTCATGGGCTTCCACTGCGGTAACACATGTACAAAGAAGCTTGCTTTCCATGAGATGAAGTATCAGAAGATCATGGCAAGAAACCTTCCTATCGAAGTTACCAACGGTACTCTTGAAGGTGATATCGCTCCCGGTGAGATCACATTCTATCGTCTTCAGTCTACAGCAGACAACAAGTTAAGAGCTTACCTTGCAGAAGGTGAAGTTCTTCCTGTAGCTACAAAATCGTTCGGTGGTATCGGTGTATTCGCCATCAAGGAAATGGGTCGCTTCTATCGTCACGTACTTATCGAGAAGAACTTCCCTCACCACGGTGCAGTTGCATTCGGTCACTACGGAAAGGCATTGTTCGAAGTATTTAAGTATGTCGGTGTTCCGATCGAAGATCTTAATTACAATCAGCCGGCAAGTCTTCCTTATCCGACCGAGAATCCTTTTAAGTAAAATAAAGGCGTTAAGAGCCCTTCGCAACTTGTTGCGGAGGGCTCTTTGTTGTATACTTAAAGGGATTCTTTTGTGGAAAGATCACATTTAGGAACATATAAGGGGGTTAATATGAAGATAGTTGTCTTGGAGCGTTCAAGCGTCGGGCTTGATGTATCGGTTTCGATCTTCGAAGAACTCGGAGATGTCACTTATTATAACAATACGGCATATGAAGAGATCGCCGGCAGAGTCAAAGATGCCGATATAATCGTGGCAAACAAGAGCAAGCTTAATGAGGCTACATTAAAGGACGCAAAGAATGTTAAGCTTATCTGTGAGTTTGCTACAGGCTTTGATAACGTGGATATCGAATACTGTAAGAAACGCGGAATAGGTGTTTGCAATGTAAGAAATTACAGTACCGATATGGTGGCTCAGCATACATTCGCAATGGCCCTGTATTTATCGGAAAAGCTCGAGCACTACGACAGATACGTAAAGAGCGGTCAGTATGCAAGCCAGGATCGTTTTTCCAATTTTGATATTCCGTTCTATGAACTTACGGGTAAGACATGGGGCATAATCGGTATGGGAAATATAGGCCGTCGTGTAGCCAAGATCGCCGAAGCGTTCGGATGCAGGGTAATCTTCTATTCGGTTACCGGTAAATCGACGGTTACGGAATATGAAAGGGTTGACTTTGATACGATCCTTAAGGAATCGGATTATCTGTCCCTGCACTGTCCGCTTTCGGATCTTACAAGGGATCTTATCGATGCCGAAGCCTTATCGAAAATGAAAAAGACCGCATATCTTATAAATGTGGCCCGTGGCCCGGTTGTAAACGAGCAGGCACTTTACGATGCTTTAGTGGACGGAAGGATCGCAGGCGCAGGACTCGATGTTCTTTCTAAAGAGCCCATTTCAAAGGATAATCCGCTTTCCAAGATCCAGGATTCGGAAAAACTCATAATCACACCTCATCTTGCATGGGCTTCCGTTGAGGCAAGAGAGAGATGCGTTCAAATGAATTATGACAATATCAAGGCGTTTTTAAACGGCGAAGAATTAAGCCGTGTGGATAAATAAACATTTAAAGGAGAAACAATGAGTCGTAAGATCGGAATAATCGGAGCCATGGAGCTCGAAGTGGAAAAGCTTATCGAAGCCATGGAAGATAAAAAGGAAATCGAATATGCAAAAAGGACCTTTTATGAAGGTAAGCTTGAGGGTACCGATATAGTGCTTGCACGCTGCGGTGTGGGAAAGGTCAACGCAGGTGTTACGGTTCAGATGATGGTCGATAAGTTTGGTATCACAGAGATCATCAACACCGGTGTAGCCGGATCGCTTAACGAAAAGATCGATATAGGCGACATAGTGCTTGCCACAAATGCCGTATATCATGATATGGAAGCTATCGCTTTCGGCTACGAGCGCGGACAGGTTCCTCAGATGGATGTTTTTGAGTTTCCCACAAGCAAAAAACTCGTGGACTGCGCGGAAGCAGCTTGCAAAAAGGTCAATCCGGATATCAAGGTATTTAAGGGGCGTATTGCTTCGGGTGATCAGTTTATTGCGGATAAAGACACCAAAAACAATATAAAGAAGTATTTCGATCCTCTCTGCGTGGAGATGGAAGGGGCCGCAATGGCACATGTGGCTTACCTGAATGATATAGGTTGTCTTATCATAAGAGCCATTTCCGATAAGGCCGACGATTCCGCAGAGATGGATTATCCGACCTTCGAGAGAAAAGCAGCGATCCACTGTGCCGGCATGGTACGTGAAATGATGAAAAACATGTAATTTATGAGGTAAATATATGAAGGTTTCGCAGAGTGAATATATAAGGGCCAACAAACCGCTTTTTAAGGAGCTTACCGAAGAACTTCTTAAAAGTTATGCATATGTTTCTCTTCTGGCTGAAGATGCCGAAGGAAAAGTGTACAGCATATCTAAATCAGGTATCAATATCGATGCAAAGAACGATCTTCTTTCAAGAAGAGGTTTTGTGGTTAAAGTTTATGATAACGGTCTGTTTGCCGAATATTCGGGAAATGACATTTCAAAAGAAAAGATCGGCGAGATAGTTAAGATCGTAAAAGAAAAACTTTTAATCCTCGGGGAAAAGAACGAAAAGTCATCATATAAGATACCGGATGACAAGCCGATGACTTTTTCAAAGTCAACGGACTATCTCATCGACCCTGCCGATATGGGCGACAATAACATAATCGAAAGACTTACCGTACTCTATGAAAAGGGTATGGATTACGATGACAGGATCCTTAATTTTGTGGCATCTGCCAATTACCAGAAGTATTCAAAACTGTTTCTTTCAAAGAACAGGGATATGGAACAGAACATAATGTGGACCACGGCTATGGTGCGTGCCATGGCGCTTAGGGGTGAGGAAGTCAAGGACTGTTATCTCCCCTGCTCGGTCTTGGGCGGCATGGAGTTGCTGAATAATCTGGACGATGAAGTTGAAAAGGCATGCAAGACCGCTATAGAGCTTCTTGAATCAGAGCCGTTACCTCCCGGAAAGTATGAATGTATCTGTACTCCCGAAGTAACGGGTATGATCGTGCATGAAGCATTCGGTCACGGTGTTGAGATGGATATGTTTGTAAAAGACAGAGCCCTTGCGAAGAATTTTATAGGTGAGTATGTGGCTTCACCTCTTATCACCATGCACGACGGAAATCTTGTGGATGAGACCGCAACATTTTTCTTTGACGATGAAGGTACAATGGCAAAAGACACCGTTATCATCGACAAGGGTATTTTGGTTGCCGGCATGAGCGATCTTCAGTCTGCGGGCGCTTTGGGCACGGAGCCGACCGGAAACGGAAGGCGTCAGGACTATGAGCACAAGGCTTATACAAGAATGACCAATACGTATTTTGAAGCAGGCAAAGATAAGGTTGAAGACATGATCGCCTCCGTTAAGGACGGTCTTCTTTTGGAGAATCCTTCTTCGGGTATGGAAGATCCCAAGAACTGGGGTATTCAGTGCATGGTCAATATAGCCCGTGAGATCAAGGACGGAAAACTCACCGGAAAGCTCTATTCACCGATAGTGTTGACCGGATATGTACCCGATCTGCTCAAATCCATTTCGATGGTCTCCGATAAGCTTGAAGTATGCGGAAGCGGGTACTGCGGCAAAGGCTATAAGGAATGGGTTAAGGTTTCTGACGGCGGCCCTTACATCAAGGCAGAGATACAACTGGGCTAACGGAGGGTATTAAGATGGAAAGATACGTAAGATTACTTAAGGAATGCGGAGTCGGCGAGTGGTTTATAAGACAGGAATCCCGAACCTCCAATGAACTTTTCTTTATAAAGAAAAAACTTGATATGAGACGCATAAAGGATGTTACCGATGCGAATATCGCCGTCTATAAGGAAGAAGAAAAAGACGGTAAAAAACTCAAAGGCCGTACGGACATCATTGTATCGTCGTCAATGAGCGACGAAGAGATCAAAAAGAAGATCGAAGGCGCAAAATATGCGGCGGGCTTTTCGCTTAATAAGTATTATGAACTTCCCAAGGCCGAAAAGAGCGATCCGGTCATAAAAGAAAGCGACTTAAACGGAAAAACTCTTTCCGATATAGCAGATGCTTTTGTAAAGGCAGCATATGAGGAAGATAACGATAAAGATGCTTTTATCAATTCCCTTGAGTTGTTTGTGGAAGAGATAAAGGTTAAGATGCTCGGTTCAAACGGCACCGATGTTTCTTTTGTAAAACGACAGGTAAAGGGCGAATTTGTGGCACAGTGTAAAACTCCTCAGGATGTTGAAACACACAGAAGTTTTTCTTATGACACAATGGCGCTTAAGGAACTTAAAAAACTTATTGCCGATACCCTTACAATGACAAAAGACAGAGCTACAGCCACCGAGATGCCTTCAAAAGGAGATTACGATGTTCTTCTTTCGGATATGTATGTGCCCGATATTTTCGACCTTTACGGTTCGCGTGCTCATGCCGCATATATATATCCGGGCTACTCCAATTACGAAGTAGGCAAGCCGGTCCAGGGTGAGGATGTTAAGGGCGATCTTATAAATGCGGACTTTTTGCCCGACAATCCGTTCAATGCCGAAGGCATAAAGATGATCGAAAGAGAGTTTATAAAGGACGGCATACTTAAAACCCTTCACGGCGACCAGAGACTTTCTTATTACTTAAACATCCCGCAGATAGGAACCTATGCAAAAGTAAGGGTAAAAGAAGGAAAGGTTTCTTTTGCCGATATGAAGAGAGACTGTCTTCATGTAGTCAATTTCTCCGATTTTCAGGTAGATCCGCTTGACGGTTCTTTTAAGGGAGAGATAAGACTTGCTTATAAATACGATGAAAACGGAAATAAGACATGTTTGACCGGCGGATCCGTTAACGGTAATCTCTTAAAGTGTCAAAACGATCTTATGTTTTCAAAAGAAACGGAGAAGCTTTCAAACTATGAAGGCCCTCTTGCGATAAAGTTTAAAAATGTATCCGTAAGCGGTAAGTAAAAAGGAGAAGCCCATGACCATTTCCCTTTGCATGATAGTCAAAAACGAAGAAAAGATATTGGCCCGCTGCCTTGATTCGCTTAAGGGCATTTATGATGAAGCGATAATAGTGGACACGGGTTCAACGGACAGAACAAAGGAGATAGCCCTAAAATATACCGACAAGGTATATGATTTTGAATGGGTGGATGATTTTGCCAAGGCGCGCAATTTTGCAATGAGCAAAGCGACATGTGATTACATATATATGGCAGATGCCGATGAAGTTCTGGACGATGAAAACAGGGAAAAGTTTTTAACGCTTAAAAAAGCTTTGGACGGTGAAGTCGAAGTGGTCCAGATGAGCTACGTTAATCAGCTTTCGAACGGAAGTGTTTATAACTTTGATAAAGAACTTCGTGCGAAGCTTTATAAGCGTGAGCGTTCTTTTGTGTTCGTGGATCCCATTCATGAAGTTGTAAGAGAATCGCCGGTCGTATACGACAGTGATATAGATATCATCCATATGCAGGCGGAAAGCCATTCGGGACGCGACCTTGAGATCTTTCGAAAGGCGGTCATCCGGGACGGCACATTAAGCGAGCGTCTGATAAACATGTATGCGAGAGAACTTATCCTTGCGGGCAAAAAAGAAGATTTCGACAAGGCGTTTGACTTCTTTAAAGCCGTTGCCGATGAGGGAAAGGTTTCGGAGCAGACATTAAGGGTAGTATATGTGGTACTTGCGGAAACGGCTTTGATAGACAGCAATACCGATCTTATCCTTAAATATGCGCTTAAGGATATCGCAAGTGAGGGTTCAAGCGAGATGTGCTGCATACTCGGCGCATATTTTGAAGTTTTGAAGGATTATAATGAAGCGGCAATGTGGTTTTACAATGCCCGTTATGAGACACAGCCCATCATAAATATCCGTTCCCACGGCGAGATAGCGCTTAAAGGCCTTATCCGTGTATACGGCGAGGCCGGAGAAAAAGAACTCGCCGAAGGATTTATGGAGGAACTTGAAAGAATAAAAAGAGAGGAAGCCTAAGAATGACAAAAGCAAAGATCAGGGCTTATATGCGGGATAACTTCACGGAAGTTCTGCATACTACCCTAAACCCCGAAGGTCCGGGAGTGGTGAGGATCCATCTGATCCCGCCAAGATACGATGAAGAGGATATTTATTCAAGTGTTGCGATAATAAACGGCCAGGATATAATACCGGTCAATTATTCATGGACGATCCTTCTTGCGGAATTTATCAAAGAGCTCAATAAATACAGCGGTAAAGAACTTTCCGATGAAGATGTTGCAAATATCCTTAACAACACCTGTAAAAACGTTAAAAAGGTGTTTAAGTTCATCCCCAAGCGTACCCTTAAAAGTGACCTCTTTAGGATCATGGACAATTTTAAAAAGATCGCCTACGGTGAAGAACCCGATGAAGAGATCGACTATATGAATATCGGAGAATATGCTCCGTTTATGCGTGCGCCTCACAGAATGGATCTTCTTGTAAGTTCCATGCAGAAAAACGGCAACTGGCACTGTAATCAAAAGTGTCTCCATTGTTATGCTGCGGGTCAGGCCGAGGCCGAAGAAGAAGAATTATCGACCGAAGACTGGATAAAGATCCTTGATAAGTTGAAAGCTGTCGGTATTCCGCAGGTTACTTTTACCGGCGGAGAGCCCACAATGCGTGAAGATTTATTTGAACTTATAGATCATGCAAGATGGTTTGTATCGAGACTTAATACAAACGGTATAAAGCTTACGAAAGAATACTGTGAGAAATTAAGAGAAGTTGAGATAGACAGTGTTCAGATCACTTTTTATTCGTACGATAAGGATATCCATAATACACTTGTAGGTGCTCCGATGTACGATAATACCGTTGCGGGCATCAAAAATGCACTTGAGGCCGGCATTAACTTAAGCATCAACACCCCTCTTTGTACGACAAACAGAGACTATGTAAAAACCCTTGAGTTTTTGCATGATCTCGGAGTCCTGTATGTAACATGCTCGGGTCTTATAACAACGGGAAATGCGGCACTTGAAGCTTCGGAGGATCTTCAGCTTTCAAAAGAAGAGATAAAAAAGATCCTTGCCGATGCTACCGAATATGCATACGCAAACGGAATGGAGATAAGCTTTACGTCTCCCGGCTGGATCGAAGAAGAGTTCTTCCCCGAACACGGATTATCCACACCCAGCTGCGGAGCCTGCCTTTCCAATATGGCGATCACCCCTTCGGGAAATATCGTTCCCTGTCAGAGTTGGCTTTCGGATGATGTCATGGGCAATATCTTAACCGACGACTGGGACAAAGTTTGGAATAGTGACAAGTGTAGAGACAGGCGTGAATATTCCGCCGAAATGCTGGGCGAGTGCCCTTTAAGGAGGGAAAGAGATGAAAAATAAGATTACCCTTCTTTTATCGATATTGTTTTTGGCCTTTCTTGGTTTTTCAAATAAGGCTTATGCGGCTCCGACCGATGAGATCTTAAACTATGATATAACGGTATCGGTCAACGACGATGCGACTCTTGATATGACATATCATATCGACTGGAAGGTTTTGGAGTCGGATTCATTGGGCCCCGTTGAATGGGTAACGGTCGGCATACCCAATTCGCATTATATAAGCTACGATGCGCTTACAGACAATATTTCGGATATAAGCTACTCATCGTCGGATGGTGCGATAAGGATCGATTTTGACGATAAGTATTACGAAGGCGAAGTCATAAGCTTTGAGTTTAAAGTTGTCCAGGATTATATGTACCAGGTGGATAAGTTCACCATGGGCGAGACTGTTTATTCTTTTACGCCCGGATGGTTTGACGGAATTGATGTAGACAGTCTTTCGATCAAATGGGAAGCCGATAAAGCCACGAGCTGGACACCCGACTGTCTTATTGACGGCCCTTACCTTGTATGGAACACATATCTTGGTGCCAATGAGACTTATACGATCAGTGTTACATATCCAAACGATGCATTCGGTTTTGATATGAGTAAGACCGCAGATACCGATAAAAACTCAAGCTATGATTACGACTATGATTATGACTATCATTACGACAATAACTCAAAAAAGAGTATTGCCGAAACGATCGGAACCCTGATAGCAGGGCTCATCGCCCTAATCTTTTTCCTGGCGTTTTCGATCGGTCCGTTTGTCGTTGTGGGATTTTTGATCTACAAAGCCGGAAAAGGGCTTAACTCATCCGTTCCGCAGACAAAAAAGCAGGTTAAAAGAACGCTTATCAAGTATTATCCCACATGTCCGGGCTGCGGTGCTTCAAGACCGGAAGGCAAGGAAAAATGCGATTACTGCGGAAGAAGCTTTATCGAGAGTGAAGAAGTTATCGAAGAAAAAGATATTCCGAATCCTTCGGCATATAATAAGGCAGGTCTTTACAGATACGGTTCGGATTCGAACAGCTACATGCGTGTAAATGTAATCAGCGTCCCTGTTCCGCGATCTACACCGTCCAGGAGTTCTTCAAGCAGCAGTTCCTCTTCAAGATCTCACAGTTCCTGCGCACACAGTCACTGCGCCTGTGCAAGTCATTGTGCATGTGCCTGCGCCTGCGCGTGTGCCGGCGGCGGAAGAGCGGGCTGTACCACAAAAGATTTCTACAATACGGGACTTAAGCTTAAGCAGTTAGACCTTAAGAAGAAAAAGAAGAAATAAGACAGGATCAAAAAAGGAGCCGCATTTTTGTTGCGACTCCTTTTAATTATGCGCTTATGCTTTGGTGGGATGCGCTCGCATCTACCGACCTGCTTATTTTGTAAAATCTTCAATGAGTTTCATTATGGTGAGTGTAGGCTGCATCTGATCGGATTTATTCATCGCATCGATGTAACTTTGTCTGTTCTGATACAAATCGGCCAAAGCTTTCATGAAGCTCTTTTCGTCAAGATCTTCTTCGCGAAGAACCTCAGAAAAGCCCTGTTTTTCAAAGGATGCAGCATTAAGAAGCTGGTCGCCTCTGCTTGTCGTAGCAGGAAGCGGGATCAAAAGATTGGGCTTTCTTAATGCCAGAAGCTCACATATCGAGTTGGCTCCGGCACGGGAAACCACTATATCGCTTAATGCAAACACATCTTTTAAATCTTCCTTTAAAAACTCAAACTGTTTGTAACCGGGCTGGTTTAACAGAAGGTTATCCATCTTGTCCTTACCGCAGATATGGATCACGTGATATACCTCAAGCATTTTGGGAAGTACGGATCTTACTATCTTATTTATACTGCCTGCTCCCTGGCTTCCGCCGATGATGAGCACTACAGGCTTATCATCCGAAAAGCCGCATAACTGCATGGCTTTTGAACGACTTCCTTCGGTAAGCTCGGTACGTATGGGGGTACCGGTCAAAACGCTCTTGCTTTCCGGGATATATTGCATGGTCTCCGGGAAGTTACAGCATACCTTCGTGGCAACCGGAATACAGAGCTTATTGGCAAGACCCGGTGTGATATCCGACTCATGGATAATGCAGGGTATCTTAAGCTTAGATGCGGCTCGCACTACGGGAACACTTACAAATCCGCCCTTTGAAAAGATGATATCGGGTCTTACCTTTCTAAGGATCTTCTTTGACTCCATGTATCCTTTAAGGATACGGAAGGGATCGCTGAAATTCTTGGGATCTAAGTATCTTCTTAATTTTCCGGTCGATACTCCGAAATACGGGATATTGAAATCCGCGATAAGTCTTTTTTCAATGCCGTTGTAAGATCCGATGTAGGTAATATCGTAACCGGCTTTTTTTAGTTCAGGTATAAGAGCGAGGTTTGGTGTAACATGTCCCGCCGTACCGCCACCTGTCAGTACAATTTTCTTTGACATTTCTTTTTCCTTAGGCCGTATGTTTTTTATATGCTTCAAGAGCACATGCGAGCTGGTCCGGGCAGGATGTGCTTCTGGGGCCGCAGGTAATACCTTTAAGCCTGTTTATTGCTTCGTCGACGTTCATACCGATGATAAGAGCGTTCAGGCCTTTGTGGTTGCCGTCACAGCCGCCCACAAATTTTACACCCTTTATGACATCGTTTTCAACTTCAAACTCAATATCTTTTGCACAGATACCTGATGGTGTGTAATGCATAGTATTCTCCTTATATTAAATACCCAAAAGATCGGAATAAGCCTTAAGAGCTCCGAATGTATTGCCGGAAAGAACCTTCTTGGCAAGAACCTTTCCGAGCTGAACACCTTCCTGATCGAAGCTGTTTAAGTTCCAGGCAAAGCCCTGGAACATTACCTTGTTCTCAAAGTGTGCAAGAATGGCACCGAGTGCTTCGGGAGTTAACTTATCACCCACGATTATGCTTGAAGGACGGTTTCCTTCGAAGTATTTGTTGGGATTGTCATTGTCCATACCGAGTGCAAATGCAACGATCTGTGCAACAACGTTTGCCTTAAGTTTCTGCTGGCTTGTACTGTCTTCGATATTGACATCGGTCTCAAGCTGGCTGTCTTTAAATCCGATAAACTGGAGCGGAATGATATCGGTTCCCTGATGAAGGAGCTGATAGAACGAATGCTGTCCGTTCGTACCGGGCTCACCGAAGATAACGGGGCCTGTCTTATAAGAGATAGGTTTGCCTTCGCGGTTTACGGATTTACCGTTAGATTCCATATCAAGCTGCTGAAGGTGTGCGGGGAAACGGCTTAAAGCCTGTGAATACGGAAGTACCGCAGTCGTGGCCATATCAAGTACGTTTCTTTCATATACCCCGATAAGAGCATCGAGCATTGCGGGGTTTTTGCGGATATCGGTATTTTTGGAAAGTTTATCTTCCTCTGCCGCACCGTTTAAGAAACGAGCAAAGATATCGGGACCGAAAGCGAGCGAAAGAATTGCTCCGCCCACCGAAGAAGTCGAGGAATATCGGCCTCCGATGAAATCATCCATAAAGAAAGCATCAAGATAATCGCTGTTTCCCGCAAGAGGAGATGTAGCACTTGTAACTGCGATCATATGCTTTGAAGGATCGAGTTCTTTCTTTTTAAGAGCATCCTTAACAAAGGATTCATTTGTGAGGGTTTCGAGTGTTGTACCCGATTTCGAAACAAGGATAAAGATCGAATGAGCCACATCGATACCGTTAAGAACGCCTGCGGCATCATCGGGATCGACATTGCTTATGAATTTTGCTTCCATTTTAAAGCAGCCGTTTTTCTTTGCCCAGTTTTCAAGGGCGATGTACATGGCTCTCGGGCCCAAGTCCGAACCGCCGATACCGATCTGAACGGCTGTTGTGAACTTCTCTCCCTTTTCGTTTACTATTTCACCCCTGTGAACCTTATCGGCAAATTCTGCGATACGCTTCTGCTGGGATACATAGAACTCTCTTTTATTTACACCGTCTATAACAACATCTTCGCCGAGCTGACCTCTGGTAAGCTGGTGAAGAACACGTCTTCTTTCACCTGTATTGACGATCTCTCCGTTATATAAAGCCGCATACTTATCGGTAAGCATAGCTTCATCGGCAAAAGCCTGGAGAGTATCGATAACTTTATCATCAACCTGCTTTGCGGCATAGCTAAACAGTAATCCGCCGGACATTGAAACCTTGTACTTTTCAACTCTTTCGGCTCCCTTTTCGCCTGCCATTACATCCTTAAGAACAACTTCGTTCTTAAGCGCTTTAAGTGCATTAAAAGCCTTAAGCTCATCCATATTGGTATATTTGATCATATTAAACTCCTTTGTGAAAAGAATAAATGTGGCCTATTCAATATACTAAATCATGCGGAATAATTCAATAAACATTATTTGAAATGTTGCGCCTCTTTTTTTGACAAAAAAACTGTGATAAAATGATATTAACTATGCGATGGAGGATGGTTGCAGTGTATGAAATACTCTGACGGAAAGCCGTATAAAGTGATCGCGCTTTGTACGGCAAAGTTCAACTACGTTGACGAGAGCGAGTATATTACATTTTTTCATAAAGTATGCGAACGATTGAATTACAGGCTGTTTGTTTTTTCCGCTTTGGAAGATTTCTATTTTGACAATCTTTTTGACAGGGCGGAGGAGCAGATATTTAATCTTATGGAGCCCGAAAGATTCGATGCGGTCGTAATCTCCTCTATCTCTTTTAAGGGTGAAGGTGTTGCCGAGCGTATCGCAAAAAGAGTTTTGGATGCAGAAGTCCCCTGTATCACACTTGTGCGTCCGATCGAGGGCTGCATCAATATACGCTGCAATTTTAACGATGCGTTCGAAGAAGTTGTAAGGCATGTGGTCGAGTTTCACAAGGCAAAGCATATCAACTTTATTGCCGGTATGAAGAACAATGTCTTTTCGGATGAAAGACTCAGGATATATATAAATGTATTAAAAGAAAACAACATCCCGATCGAAGACGACCGTATAGACTGGGGTGATTTCTGGGAAGAACCCACCGCAAAGGTAATGGATAAGTTCCTTGCATCGGGTAAGGAAATAGATGCGATCATCTGTGCCAACGACTTTATGGCTATGGAGGCGGTAAAAAAGCTTGTCGAAGCGGGTAAAAGGGTACCGGAGGATGTTATAGTGTCCGGCTTTGACGGCGCGGATCTTGAGAAATTCCATTATCCGAGACTTTGCACTTCTCATTTTGCAAACAGCAATCTTGCAGAAACGGCAGGCAGGATCCTTTCGGATCTGTTTGGCGGGAAGATGATCAGAAACGAATACATGATCGAAGGATCGTTCAGAGCAGGACAATCCTGTGGATGCAGCAAGATCGTTGTTACCGCTGATGAGGTCAAAGAGATCAGCGCCAGACTTTTTGATACCGCCAAGCACGAAAGAGCGATAACCGGTCATGTCGAAGCCATGTACACAAAGATATATGAGCTCGGGCATTTTGATAATCTTCCTGAAGTATGGGAGAGGCTTGTTTATTTTATCAATCGCTATTTTGGCGGTGATTTTATGCTTGCATTAAATTCGGATTTTCTGTCGGAAGATATGGAAATCTGGCCCAATCTTCAGCCTATAGGATTTTATGAGCAGCATCACTACTATACCGATGAAATGATGATACCCATGGATTTCTTCGGGAGCAATTACGCCACAAAAGAGCGCATAAAGAGGACAGATCTCGTACCGCATTTTGATGATATCATGGACAAAAATCTCGTTCTTTGTTTTATGCCCATTTATGTTCAGAACAGTACGGCGGGTTATGTCGTTTCCGGTTTTAAGCCCGAAGATTTTGAGTTTTTTATGCTCTATTCGTTCGTGAGCAATCTTCGAAACGTAATTGAGATGCACAAATACCGTATAGACCAGCAGAATCTATACAGTACGGATCAGCTCACAAAGTTGCTTAACCGTAAAGGTTTTTACCGTCATATGGAACCTATATTTAACGATGCGGTAAGAGACAAACGGGAACTGGCCGTTATCTCGTTTGATATGAACTGGCTTAAATCCATAAACGATACGTACGGTCATTCCGAAGGAGATTTTGCGCTTGCCAAGATCGCAGAGATCATCAAAAAGGCTTCCGAAGGGATCGGAGTAAGTACGCGTTTCGGCGGCGACGAGTTTGCATATGCGTTTTCATCGGACAATGCAGCAAAAAGAGCAAAAGAAGTCAACAAAAGGGTTCTTGAAGAAATAGAGGCATTTAACGGATTGGGTGAAAAACCCTATCCATTGTCGGTAAGTTCGGGCTATGTGGTACATGTACCCGACGAGACATACACAATGGAGCGTTTTATAGTCGAGGCCGACAGAGAAATGTACAAGAACAAGACAGAATTTAAGGAAACACATTCCTGGGAAGGTGCTAAGGAATAATAAATTGGGCAAGATAGTATATATTATGGGCAAAAGCTCCACCGGGAAGGATACTATATTCAAGGCCTTACTTAAGGACAAAGAATATAAGTTTTTAACTATAGTTTCCTATACGACCAGACCGATCAGAGAAGGCGAAAAAGAAGGGCATGAGTATCATTTTACGGACGAAGACGGCTTTAAAAAGCTCTCGGATGCCGGGAAAGTCGTGGAAGACAGATGTTACGAGACCTGCCACGGTCCGTGGAGATATTTTACCGTAGCCGATGATTCGATAGATCTGAGCAAAAACAACTATATAACGATAGGTACGCTTGAATCATACAGGAAAGTAAGGGATTATTTCGGCAGGGAAAAAGTGGTTCCGGTCCTGATCGAACTCGATGACGGCATAAGGCTTACAAGGGCACTTAACCGTGAAAAGAAACAGGACAATCCCAAATATGAGGAAATGTGCAGAAGATTTCTTGCGGACTCTAAAGATTTTTCGGATGAGCTTATAAAAAAGGCAAAGATCAAAAAGCGTTTTAAAAACGAAGATTTGAGTCTCTGTTTAAATGAGATCAAAAGATATCTTAAGATAGAAATGGCATAGAGGTAAAACGTGGACGTCAAAATAACTCAATTGACCAATACACAACCGATACAGGAAGCTCCGAAGGTTACCGAATCAAACGGCGACTTTAAGTTCATGCTCATGAGTAAGGTAAGCGATGCGGATCTTCAGGCTCATCTTTCATCTTTGATGGAAGAGATCACAATGCAGGGCGAACGCATATCCAAGAAAAAGGATATAAAGGATATGCGTAAATACAGAAGCCTGATCAAAGAATTCATGAATGAGGTCGTGTCACGCTCGCATGCATTTTCAAGGGAAAACTTTTTGGACAGGAAGGGTCGTCACAGGGTATACGGCATAATAAGGCTTGTGGATGAAACTCTTGATGAGCTCGCTAAAGAACTTGTCAAAGACGAGAAGGACAATATAACAATATTACAGAAGATCGGAGATATAAGAGGTCTTATCCTCGATATATTTACCTGATATATATTAAAAGGATATTTCTTAAACAGCGGCTTTAATGTGAGTCGGAGGGCAAAAAATGTTCGGATTTGGCGATATAGTCGGTCAGGATGCCATAAAAGGCCACCTGATGGCGGCAATTGAACAGGATAAGATATCGCACGCATACATAATCTGCGGAGAGCGGTTAAGCGGAAAGGAATTTATCGCAAAGATTTTTTCCTCTGCCCTTTTATGCGATGAAGAAAAGGGAAAGCCCTGCGGACACTGCCATAACTGCGTTATGTCGTATTCGGGCAGCAATCCGGATATCATAAGAGTCACTCACGACAAACCCAATACCATAAGTGTCGATGATATCCGCGAACAGGTCAACGAGACCGTTCGTATCATGCCTTACGGCGGCAAAAGAAAAATATATATAATCAACGAAGCCGAAAAGATGAATCCGCAGGCTCAGAATGCTTTATTAAAGACCATGGAGGAGCCGCCGGAATATGCTGTCATTATTCTTTTGACTTCAAATCTTGAGGAACTTCTTCCCACGATCTTAAGCCGTGCCGTGATCTTAAGCATGCGTCCGGTAAGAGATAAGGAAGTTAAAAAGTTTTTAATGGAAGTCGAAAAGGTACCCGATTACAAGGCGGATATCTGTGTTGCTTTTGCGAGGGGCAATGTGGGCAAAGCAAAGCTCTTGGCCAAGAATGAAGATTTCGACAACATAAAAAACGATGTCATACAGCTTGTAAAATATATCAGGGATATGGAAGTGTCGGAGCTTACGGAAGCGGTCAAACGTGCGTCCGGATATAAGCTTGAAATAAACGATTATCTTGATATAATTACGGTTTGGTACAGAGATGTGCTTATGTTTAAGGCAACGGCCGATGCCAACAACTTGATTTTTAAAGATGAAATACAGTATATTAGGAAAGCGGCCGACTTAAGCTCTTACGAAGATATTCAGGATATTATCGATGCGCTTGAAAAGGCGAAAAAGAGATTGAGCGTCAACGTTAATTTTGATCTTACGATGGAACTTCTGTTCCTAACATTAAAGGAGAAATGATAAAGGTAAAGTTATGACTAAAGTAATAGGTGTGCGCTTCAGGGAAGCGGGTAAGGTATACTATTTCGCTCCCGGCGATCTGGATATAAAAAGAGAACAGCATGTGATCGTGGAGACCGCGAGAGGTCTTGAATACGGAACGGTGGTCCTGGGTGTAAGCGAAGTTGAAGACGATAAGGTTGTACAGCCTTTAAAAAGCGTTATAAGACTTGCGACCGAGGATGACGATAAGAAGGAAGCCGATAACAGGGCAAAAGAAAAGGATGCAATGGTAATATGCCGCGAGAAGATCGAAAAGAGAGCTCTCCCGATGAAGCTTATCAATGCAGAGTATACATTCGATAACAATAAGATCCTTTTCTATTACTTTTCCGACGGAAGAGTGGATTTCCGTGAACTTGTAAAAGATCTTGCAAGCGTATTCCATACCCGTATAGAGATGCGTCAGGTCGGTGTCCGCGATGAAGCAAAGCTTCGCGGCGGTATAGGTATATGCGGCAGGCCTTTATGCTGCAATACATATATGGCGGATTTCAGTCCCGTTTCGATAAAGATGGCCAAGGAACAGAATCTTTCGCTTAATGCCACAAAGATTTCGGGCGTTTGCGGAAGGCTTATGTGTTGTCTTAAGAACGAAGAAGAAACTTACGAGGAATTAAACAGAAATCTTCCGAATGTCGGTGACGAGGTTACCATCATAAACGGTAATCAGAAGGGTCAGGTTCAGTCGGTCAACGTACTTCGCCAGATAGTGAAAGTCATCGTGGACGTCGACGACGAGAAGGAACTTATGGAATTTAAGCCCGATGAATTAAGATTTAAGAGAAGAAAACCCAAGAAGCTTGAACTTACGAAAGAAGAGCAGGCTGCACTTGCAGAACTTGAAAAGCCGGATGGCGAATCCAAATTAGATGACTGACATTAAGTTAAAAGAATATGAGCGCATCGATGATCTGGAGCGCAACAACTTAAAGATTATCCAGGATACCAAACGCTTCTGTTTCGGGATGGATGCGGTGCTGTTAACGGGTTTTGCGAATGATATAAAAGAAGGTGACGATATCCTTGATATGGGTACCGGAACCGGTATCATACCGATCCTTTTATCCGCAAAGACAAAGGCGCGTTCTTTTACCGCGCTGGAGATACAACACGATTCTGCCGATATGGCGTTAAGAAGCGTGATGTTAAACGATCTTACCGACAAGATCAAGGTGATCGAGGGTGATATCAAAGATGCCAAAACGATATTTAAGAAAGCTTCTTTTGATGCGGTCACATGCAATCCGCCTTATATGATAGGCGAACACGGGCTTAAAAATCCGGATGATGCGCTTTCGATAGCAAGACATGAAATCAAGGTAACGTTTGATGAGGTATGTGAGAATGCTGCTTTAGTGCTTAAGCCGGGCGGACGGTTTTACCTTGTGCACAGACCGTTCAGGCTTGCCGAGATCATGATCACGCTTACAAAGTACAAACTTGAACCTAAGCGGATGCAGCTTGTATATCCTTTTATAGATCACGAACCCAACATGGTACTCATAGAGGCTGTAAGGGGCGGAAAGAGCCGCATAAAGGTTGAGAAACCGCTTGTCGTTTATAAGGAAAAAGGCGTATATACCGACGAAATATATGATATATACGGATATTGATCTAAGGGCATTGACAAACAAATTTATCGATTTTATACTTTGTGTAACGAGGGGAAGTCAAAAAAACAGCGCTATTTTTATTGAGGAGACTATTATATGCTTGAAAGAATAATCGACATTATTAAAGAGCAGCTTAACATTGACGATGTGGAGATTACGGAAGATACCTCTTTTAAAGATGATCTTGGTGTTGATTCGCTTGACTTACTTGAACTTGTTATGGCTTTTGAAGAGGAATACAACATTGAGCTTAATCCCGAGGAACTTGAGGGTATCTCAACCGTCGGCGATATTATGGAGTTTATCAAGAAATATACGGATCAGTAATTAAAGACTTGATACTCCGGCTTAAAGCCGGAGTTTTTTTATGCATAGTCGAAAGGATATTATATGTACAACGATTTATTCAGTATCGGACCCATAACGGTCCACAGTTACGGAGTTTTTACCGCGATCGCGCTTATTGCCGCATTATGGCTTGCATGCGCAAGGGCAAAAAAGCGCGGTTTAAGTGACGATATATGTTACGGGATCCTTCTTTTCGGAGTTATTTTCGGATACATGTGCTCAAAACTCACGTTCATCCTGACCGAGTTTGATGAGTTTATCAAAAACCCCAAAATGTTTTTGTCACAGAGCGGTTTTGTGGTAATAGGCGGTCTTGCGGGCGGTGTGCTTGCGGCTTACATCTATTGCCGCATAAAGAAAGTTACGTTTCTTGATTATTTCGATCTTTGTGCACCTTCGATAGCTATCGCACAGGGATTCGGCCGTATAGGCTGTTTTATGGCAGGCTGCTGTTACGGAAGAGAGACAAGCTGCCCGATCGGTATCGCTTTTACTCATTCCCATTTTGCGCCAAACAATGTAAAGCTCATCCCCACACAGCTTATTTCATCGGGGCTTAACTTCCTTAACATGGTATTCCTTCTTATACTTGCAAAGAAGGCCAAGAAAAAGGGTGTAGTGGCTTCGTGTTATATGATCACTTACAGTGTGGGCCGTTTTGTGATAGAGTTTTTCAGAAACGACGACCGCGGTACGATCCTGGGTCTTTCCACATCGCAGTTTTTCAGCGTGATCATATTTACAGCCGGTGTTCTTTTCCTTGCATGGGCAATCCTTCATAAGGAAAAAGAAGAGGTATCGGTTGAAACGGTTTCCGACGATAAAGAGGAAAAAGACGGTGAAGAGGTATAGAAGAGAGGATGAGATATCCTATGCTCTTGGTATAACGCTTACCTTTGAGCTTTTAAAATATGCCAAAGAATATGCCACAAAAGTCTATATCCATTCGGCTTTTGAAAAAGGTGAGTCCTTTAAAAAACTTGAAGGGCTTTGCAAAGACGCCGGCATTTTAATGGAATTTTCCGATAAACCGTTCAATATCCTTTCACAAAAGGAAAACTGTTATGTGATCGGAGAGTTTAAAAAGTTTTACAGAAAAGTAAATCCGGGCGCCTCGCATGTCGTGCTCAACAATCCGTCAAATGCGGGCAACATGGGCACCATAATGAGAAGTGCCTCTGGCTTTAGGATAGAAGACCTTGCGATAATAAGGCCTTGTGTCGATCCGTTCGACCCAAAGACCATCCGTGCGTCGATGGGCGCGATATTCAGGATGAACGTTGAAGAATTCGATTCTTTTTCGGATTACAAAAAGGCTGTGGGAGACAGGGAGACTTATCCTTTTATGCTTAAGGCCAAAAAGAAGCTTCCCGAAACAGAATTTAAAGCTCCGTTTTCTTTGATCTTCGGAAATGAGGCGACAGGCCTTCCGGATGAGTTTTTAAATGAAGGCACAAGCGTGATCATCCCGCATTCTGACAGGATAGACAGTTTAAATCTTCCGATCGCCGCAAGCATAGCCTTGTATGAGGCCACCAAACACGATTTTTGATATGAACCCTTATCATTGCGATAAGGGTTTATTTTTTTTTAATACTTATATTTCTTTTGATTTATTTATATGTGGGCCAAATGTGTTAGAATATACGGAAAGGAAGGGAGTTTTATGAAACTTAAGACCAAGCTTTATATTACGTTTGCATCCATAGCGATATTGCCGATAATCCTTTTCTCCATAAGTTTTATCGCGGTCAGCAGCATAATGATCAAGTTAAGGCAGACCGGCGGTGTCGATAATGTGGGAAATCTGATGCCGAAAAGCATCATGATATCCGGATGGATATGTTTCTTTGTGATCCTGTTTGTGATAGCGAGCCTTCTTACCGCATGGATAGGAAAGAGCGTTTTCAGTCCGATCAACGATCTGGGTATAGGACTTAAGCAGATAGCTGACGGAAACTTTGATTATACACTTGATACCGCATCCGTCGACGGCGAGATCTCCGATCTTTACAAAAGCTACGAAGATATGAGGCTGAGGCTTAAGGAAAATGCCGACGAAAAGATACAAAACGAAGAGCAGAACAAAGAACTCATCACGAATATCTCTCATGACCTTAAAACCCCCATTACGGCGATAAAAGGATATGTCGAAGGCATCATGGACGGTGTTGCCGATTCGCCCGAGAAGATGGACAAATACATTAAGACCATCTACAACAAGGCCAATGATATGGACAGGCTCATAAATGAGCTTACGATATATTCAAAGATCGATACAAACCGTATTCCTTACACCTTCTTACGACTTAACGTTTCCGACTACTTTAACGATTGTATAGAAGAGGTCGGAGTGGAGCTTGAGTCGAAGGGTATAGAGCTCAATTATACAAACCTTGTGCCTGCGGACACGCGTATCATAGCGGATCCCGAACAGCTTAAGCGGGTCATAAACAACATAATTTCCAATTCCGTTAAGTACATGGACAAGGAAAAAGAAAAAGGCATCATTGATATAAGGATCCTTGACGAAGCGGATGCGATAAAGGTTGAGATCGAGGATAACGGTCGAGGCATAGCAGCCAAAGACCTTCCGAATATATTTGAAAGATTTTACAGAACGGACTCTTCCAGAAATTCGAGCAAAGGCGGAAGCGGTATAGGGCTTTCGATCGTTAAGAAGATAGTGGAAGACCATGGCGGGTATATCTTCGCGACCAGCAAGGAGGGCGAAGGAACCTGTATGCACTTTATAATAAGAAAGTATGAGGAGGCCAATAAAGATGAGTAAGATACTTATTATTGAAGATGAAGAAGCTATCGCGGATCTTGAAAAAGATTATCTTGAACTTAGCGATTTTACGGTAGAAATTGCGTCCGACGGCAATGAAGGCGAGAGAAAAGCGTTAAACGAAGATTACGATCTTATCGTGCTCGATCTTATGCTTCCGGGTAAGGACGGATTTGAAGTATGCAAGTCCATAAGGGAAAAGAAAAATGTTCCGATCCTTATGGTATCGGCCAAAAAGGATGATATAGACAAGATAAGAGGCTTGGGTCTCGGTGCCGACGATTACATGACAAAGCCGTTCAGTCCCAGTGAACTTGTGGCACGCGTTAAGGCACACCTTGCAAGATATGAGCGTTTAGTCAACACAAACTCAAAACCCGACAATAAGATCATCGAGATCAGAGGTCTTAAGATAGACAAGACCGCAAGACGTGTATGGGTGGACGGAGAGGAAAAACAGTTTACCACCAAGGAGTTCGATCTTTTAACCTTCCTTGCGGAGAATCCGAACCACGTATATACAAAAGACGAACTTTTCAGAGAGATCTGGGATATGGAATCGATCGGTGATATTGCCACCGTAACCGTCCACATTAAAAAGATCCGCGAAAAGATCGAATTCGATTCATCGAATCCCCAATATATCGAAACCATATGGGGAGTAGGCTACAGGTTTAAGATCTGATGGATATCATATATGAAGATAAAGACATCCTTGTGATAGATAAGCCTGCAGGGCTTGCGGTACAGACAAGATCCGTGGGCGAAAAGGATGTTGAAAGCGAGATAAAAAAGTTAAGAAGATCAAAAGGTGAACCTGCCGAAATATACGTAGTGCACAGGCTTGATAAGCCGGTATCGGGACTTATGGTACTTGCAAAGAATAGGGATGCGGCAGCAGTCCTTTCAAAGGAAATGAGCTCGGATGATTTTTTAAAGATATATAAGGCAAGAGTACTTAAGCCCAACGACTTTGTAAGACGGGGAAAGCTTACCGACTATCTTGTAAAGGATGCAAAGACCAATACTTCGCATGTGGCGTCTTCCGATGATAAGGGTGCAAAGAAAGCTGTTTTATCATATGAAACATTAAGCGAAGACGAATCTTTGGCAGAACTTTTGATAAAACTTGAAACAGGAAGGCATCATCAGATCAGGCTTCAGCTTTCTCATGCGGGAATGCCGATCTTAGGCGATCAAAAATACGGGACCGAAGAAAGTAAGCGGGTGTCCTCGATGCTCAATATCTATACGGTTTCGTTAAGAGCTGTTGAACTGTCATTTAAACATCCGGTCACACACAAAGAATTGCATTTTACTGCGGATTGATAAAACCACCCTTTTGGGTGGTTTTGTTTTTTTGTCAATAATGGTAATATCATCATTAGAGGGATTTTATAAGGAGGAATAAATATGCTTAGAAAATCGTTTGTTTCTATAATTATTGTTCTTACTTTGGTATTAACGGCCTGCGGCGGAAGTGTAAAAGTACCCGATATTGAGCCTTTGCCAAGTTTAAGTCAAAGTGTTGCTTCGGTTTCCGAGGTTGAGCCTGAGCCCGAACCCGAACCGGAACCGCCGGTCGATCTTCCGGACGAAACGCTCAGTAAAGAAGAGATCGCCTTTTTCGATGATTTCATCAAACAAAGTTACAATTACGGGTTTCTTTTGTCGGATTATACGGATATAAGATATTGCGATCTTATGCAGGTCTTCTATAACGGAGATCTTGATGCTTCTGTTACCGACGAAGATCGTGAAAATTTTTTGCGCATTTCCGGATGGGATGAAATGTATACGGGCTTAGCTAAGATCACGAACGCAAGGCTGGATGAGATCCTTACGGAAAAGACAGGTTACGAATTCGATTACTTTTTTTACGGTCTTAACGGTGCGTACTCCGATTATGATTATTCCGATCCTGAAGGACCGACTTATTACTTTGCCAGAGGAGATGTCAACTGGTACGTTTACGATGTTTATGAAGGTCATAGGGACGGTGACAAAGTCGTATTAAAGGTTTATCCCAACAAAGAATGCGAATACGGCTACGAGACAGGTTATTATATAACTCCGAAAGAAGTTGTTTTAAAACAGGAAGACGACAATTATCTTTTTGTTTCTTCGCTTCCTTTGTATGAAGAAGGTGCCATTAAGGAGTGGTGTTACGACTTAACGATACCTTATTACGGATCGGCGCAGATAATGGTATACGAGCCCAAGAAAGACGATGATGATATCACCATCAAGCTTATTTCGGACAACTCGGTAATCTTCACCTTCGTTAACTTTAATTACACCAATAAGCTTAATAAAAAGTTTGATTCCATAGACAGTATTGCTTTAGGAGATCTTAACGCAGACTGTACGATCGATGTGGTGGTAAAAGAAAGGTATAAGGAAAAAGACAATACATACTCTGAAGTCTTTAAGGTCTATACGTGCAATGTTTGGGGATATTATTATCTTGATGACTCAGCAAGCGAGTTTGCGATGTCGGATCTTTCCGATTGCTCCGCAGAAGAAGTGTTAAATACACTTAGGAGCATGGCACAGTATACGAATGAATACAAAGAGAAATATATCAATGCCATAAAAGACGATCCCGATTATATGCTGGGATACGATTTTATAAATATAGATAGTGATGGCATTCCGGAGCTTATAAGAGTCGGTGACTGCGAAGCAACGGGCACCACGATAATGTCATGCAGCAATTATTCCGATGAAATGGGTGTTCTTCAGACCATGAGACTTGGATTTACATATTCTCCCGGAAGCGGATTATTGAATAACAGCGACGGACACATGGGATATTATTACGATTATATCTACAAGCTTGAAAACGCAAGATTCACTCTGGTTGCTCAGGGTGAATACGAAGACGCTCCCGGCGGTCCCGACGAATACGGGAATTATACTTATATATACAAATGGAACGGCAAGGAAGTTTCCGAAGATGTATATAAAAGAAATGTAATGAATGTAATGGGAGACGGCGGTTCGATCGATGACGGCTATGATTATTATCACCTTCTTAACAAGGAAGAGATGTTATCACTCTTGGAAGGAGAATATTCAAAGATCTATTAGAGGTATAAAAGTGGCGGGAAAGATCAAACTTCAAAAGCCAAAGAATATAGGAGAAGTAACGGACCATGTGGGGAACATCCTTGCATGGGCCGTTCTTCTTATTTATTTTACAGGCTTGCCGTTATATTATAAGGACGGTTATACTCTTATAGCCTCCAACAAATATCTGTATTTAATGTATACGGCCAAATATATCGCTATCGCAATGGGAGTTTTTTTGCTTGTAAGGATGAGTTTTTGGGGATACTCAAAGGATGAGATCGCCTGTTACAAAGCAACCTACAAAACGGATATATTTGTGCTTTCTTTTATATTGCTTTCCGTTCTTTCCCATTTTTGTTCTTCGTTTAAATCCGGCGGAGAAAATTATCTTACGGATTGGTTTATTGAAGGATCGCTATGGGGCACAAGAGGCTGGTATATGGGCCTTGTGTCTTATCTTGTTTTTGCAATGTTCTATCTGATCCTTTCAAAGCTTTTGCGCCATACGTATTTTGCTTATATCCCGGTGATACTGACCGTAACGCTCACTTCGATCTGGGGTATCTTAAACAGATATAAGATCGCTCCGATAAATATGAATAACGATTACGGTGAGGGTGCATTTATAGCATCGCTGGGAAACATCAACTGGTTCTGCGGTTATACATCCGTGATCGTGCCGCTTGGCTGGGGGCTTTATATGGGGGCAAAGAAGCTTTGGATCAAAGTGATTCTTTCTTTGGTGAATGTCATCACTTTTTATATGATATTTGTCAACAATTCGGACAGCGGTATTTTTGCTTTGTTTGTAACCATGGCGGTTTTACTCGGTTTTTCGTTTACACAAAAGGAAAGGCTTAAGGCTTTTACGGAACTTATCGTTTTAATGCTCATACCGGCATCGCTTATAGGCCTTATGGATGTTCTGTTCAAAGACAAAAGAACGGGCGCCTCGGGAATTATAGAGTTTTTCTACGGAAAGCCGGCATTTATCATCTTACTTATCGTTTTGATCTTTTATACGGTGTTCTTTTACAAGGTCAAAGAATTTCCCGAAGCGGTAATGAAAAAGATTAAAAAGGTATATGTTATCTTAGTTCCTTCTGCTTTTTCGGTATTTGTCCTTCTTATTATCATAAATACGCTTTCGGGCGGTAAGCTTCCCGTAATAGGCGGAAAGGATGTTTTTTTGTTTAAGGCAAGCTGGGGAAGCGGCCGCGGAGAGACATGGCTTTTCGGCTTAAGGACCTTTGCGTGCATGAATCTGTGGCATAAGCTAATCGGAAGCGGTCCCGATACATTTTATTACGAACTTATCAGATATCCAGAGATTAAAGCGGATCTTGATCTTGCATTCGGTGGATCAAGACTTACAAATGCTCATAACGAGTGGATAACACTGCTTGTCAATAATGGGATACTCGGACTTGGTGCTTTTATCGGTATGCTTGTTTCGGGTGTAAAGACTTCGTTTAAGTATGCGAAAGAAAACCTTTATATTATAGGATTTGCGCTTTCGATCATTTCTTACACGGCAAACAATATGTTCAGTTTCGAACAGATCACAAACACTCCTTTTCTTTTCCTTGTGCTCGGGCTGGAAGGGGCCGCAATAGCGGGAGTGCTTAAAAAGGGCGCGTCGTTGACAAAAAGCGGGAGAAATACTAAAATTCAGAGAAGTAAAAACAAGAAAAAATAAGATTCAGGAGAGACAAAATGGCAGACAAGAAAATGGTAGAGGCAATTACCTCGATGGAAGAGGATTTTGCCCAGTGGTACACCGACGTGGTAAAAAAGGCCGATCTTTGCGACTATACTTCCGTTAAGGGTTGTATGGTGTTTAAGCCTGCAGGTTACGCAATCTGGGAGCTTATACAAAAGCAGATGGATGCACGCTTTAAAGAAACGGGAGTAGAAAATGTGTATCTCCCGATGTTCATCCCCGAAAGCCTTCTTGAAAAAGAAAAAGATCATGTTGAGGGTTTTGCTCCCGAAGTTGCATGGGTAACGCAGGGCGGACTTCAGCCTCTTACCGAGAAGATGTGCGTACGACCCACATCCGAGACGCTTTTCTGCGATTTCTATAAAAACGAGGTTCATTCCTACAGAGATCTTCCCAAGGTATACAACCAGTGGTGTTCGGTAGTCAGATGGGAAAAAGAAACCCGTCCGTTCTTACGTTCAAGAGAATTTTTGTGGCAGGAAGGTCATACCATCCATGCAACCGCCGAGGAAGCCGAAGCTAGAACGATACAGATGCTTGACGTATATGCGGATTTCTGTGAGCAGGTACTTGCAATGCCTGTAGTTAAGGGCAGAAAGACCGATAAGGAAAAATTTGCCGGTGCAGAGGCTACGTATACGATAGAAGCGCTTATGCATGACGGAAAAGCCCTTCAGTCAGGTACAAGCCACAATTTCGGCGACGGTTTTGCAAAAGCTTTTGATATCCAGTATACGGATAAAGACAATACACTTAAATATCCTCATCAGACATCATGGGGCACCACAACCCGTCTTATCGGTGCGATCATAATGGTGCACGGTGACAACTCGGGTCTTAAGCTTCCTCCGCTTGTGGCACCCACACAGGTCATGATCATCCCCATCCGTCAGAATGCGGACGGTGTTCTCGATAAGGCATATGCTATAAGATCGGAACTTATTGAAAAGGGCTTCAGAGTCAAGGTAGATGATTCCGATAAGAGTCCCGGATGGAAATTTGCCGAATGTGAAATGAGAGGTGTTCCGATCAGGATCGAGATCGGTCCCAAGGATATAGAAAACGGTACAGCCATCATTGCACGCCGTGATAACGGTGAGAAGTTTGAATGTGCCATCAAAGATCTTGCTGCTAAGGTCGAAGAGCTTATTCCCACCATACAGAAGGATATGCTTGATGCCGCACGTGCACGCCGCGACAGCCAGACATTTGAAGCAAAGACCTGGGAAGAATTCAAAAAGACATTTGATGAAAAATCGGGCTTTGTGAAAGCAATGTGGTGCGGAAACCGTGAGTGCGAAGATAAGATAAAAGAAGAACTTGCGGTAACAAGCCGTTGTATGCCGTTTAAGCAGGAGCATATCAGCGATACCTGTGTATGCTGCGGTAAACCCGCTGCGAAGATGGTCTACTGGGGAAGAGCATATTGATAAGGAGAAGGACAATGAATGTTTTGGTCATAAATTGCGGCAGTTCATCACTTAAATATCAGTTTATCAATTCGGATACAGAAGAAGTTATGGCAAAGGGTCTTTGCGAAAGGATAGGCATCGACCACAGTCAGATCACATATCAGCCCAAAGACGGCGATAAGCTCGTGACCGAGGAAGATATGCCCGATCATACAAAGGCTGTCGAACTTGTCATAAAGAGACTTACGGATCCGAGTATCGGTGTCGTAAAGTCGCTTGACGAGATCGATGCGGTAGGACACAGGATCGTACACGGCGGAGAAAAGTTTGCGACTTCCGTTGTGATCGATGATGAAGTAATGAAGGCCATTGAAGAGTGTAACGATCTTGCACCTCTTCACAATCCGGCCAACCTTATCGGCATAAATTCCTGTAAGGCCATTATGCCGAATGTACCCATGGTGGCGGTATTTGATACGGCATTCCATCAGACAATGCCTCCGAAGGCATATCTTTACGGTATCCCTTACGAATATTATGAAAAGTACAAGGTACGCCGTTACGGTTTCCATGGCACAAGCCATGATTTCGTGTCAAATGAAGCCGCAAAGTTTTTGGGAAAAGACAGAAAAGATTTAAAGATCATTGTTTGTCATCTTGGAAACGGTGCATCAATTTCAGCCGTTAAGAACGGAAAGAGTGTGGATACTTCAATGGGTCTTACTCCTCTTGAAGGTCTTATAATGGGAACCCGTTCAGGCGATATCGATCCCGCTATCGTAACTTTCCTTTCACAGAAGTTAAACGTTTCTTCAGAGGAAGTGCTTTCGATACTCAACAAGAAATCCGGCGTGCTCGGTCTTTCTAAAGTGTCATCGGATTTCCGTGATATCGAGAAAGCCTACAATGAAGGCAACGAACTTGCAAAGACGGCTCTTGAGACTTATTCGTATCATGTTGCTAAATATATAGGTTCGTATGTGGCAGCAATGAACGGCGTGGATGTGATCGCATTTACGGCAGGCGTAGGTGAGAACACTTCTTTGGTGCGTGGCATGATAGGTGAGTATTTAGGGTATCTTGGCACAAATATAGATCCCGAGAAAAATAAACTTCGCGGCGAGACGGTGATCCTTTCTGATCCCGGTTCAAAGGTTGTCACAATGATAGTGCCCACCAACGAGGAGCTTGCTATCTGCCGCGAAACCGTAAGATTGGTTAAATGATCAATGCAGATAAAAATACCCGAAAATGTTGAAAAAATAATAAATACTCTTGAGGCAGCAGGTTTTGAAGCTTATGCGGTCGGCGGATGTATAAGGGATTCTCTTTTGGACAGGGAGCCCAACGATTGGGATATCACTACGTCCGCCAAGCCCGAAGAGACCAAAAAGTTATTTAAGAAGACATTTGATACGGGTATTAAGCACGGAACGGTTTCGGTCCTTATGGACAGGACCGTGTATGAAGTCACGACATACAGGATAGACGGCGAGTATGAGGATTCAAGGCATCCGAAAAGCGTTGTTTTTACGGACAGACTGTCCGAGGATCTGATGCGTCGGGATTTTACGATAAATGCAATGGCTTATAATCCGAAAAGAGGACTTACGGATCTCTACGGCGGAAGGGATGATCTTAAAAACGGTATCATCCGATGCGTAGGCGACCCGGAAGAGAGATTTAAAGAAGATGCCTTAAGGATATTACGAGCCGTAAGATTCGGAGCGCAACTTAACTTTTCGATAGATGAGGCCACAAGAGCCGCAATAAAAAAACTTTCTTATACTCTTGAAAAAATAAGTGCGGAGAGGATACAGGTCGAGCTTGTAAAAATGCTTACGAGCGATCATCCCGAATATATTCTTACCGCATATGAACTTGGTATCACTAAGGTCATACTTCCCGAATTCGACAAGATGATAAATACTCCGCAGAACAATCCCCATCATTGCTACAATGTAGGGGAGCATACTGTCGAAGTTATTAAAAGAGTCCGTCCGGACAGGGTCCTGCGCCTTGCGGCATTGTTGCATGATGTTGCAAAGCCGGATACAAAGACTACCGATGCACAGGGTATAGACCATTTCAAGGGTCATCCCGACAAGGGTGTTATGATCAGCAAAAAGTTCTTTGACAGGCTTAAGTTTGATAATGACACAAAGACAAAGGTCTGTGCCCTGGTCGGTGCGCATGACTGGACGATAGGCGCGAACGTAGCTCATATCAGAAGATATATAAACCGTATCGGTGAAGAATGTTTTCCCGATATTTTTGAGTTAAATTATGCAGATACCCTAAGCCAGAGTATGTATGATCGCGAAGAAAAGCTTAAGCATATCGATGAGCTTAAGGCGGCTTACGAAGAAGTTATGGCAAAGAAGGAGTGCGTTTCGTTAAAAACGCTTGCTGTAACCGGAAAAGATCTTATAGATGCAGGTTATAAACCGGGGCCCGAGATCGGTAAAAAGCTTTCGGAGCTTCTTGAAAAGGTAATTGACGATCCTTCGCTTAATGATAAAGAAAAACTTTTAAAGCTACTTTAAGAGGAAGATATGAAGAAAAGGGGACAAAAGACAATCATATGGCTGTTACTTGCCGCTTTTGTGCTTTCGGGATGCAGTGATGCATCTCTATATCTTACGCCGTCCCATAAGGACTATGATGACGGCAGCGAATATCTGAATGCTTCTTTTGACAGTTTCGATTCTTTTGATACTGCGGTGCTTGCCGATGTCAACAAAAGCCGGTCTACGGTTACTTTATATAATTACAATCTTGCAAAATTCTATACATTAAGCTATTCCGGTGCGACCAAATATGCCGACAGATACGGTACTTCCATAGCATTATCCCAGTTATCGGTAGGAGATATGGTGGATGTATGGTTTTTAAAGAGTCGTAAAACGCTTGCCGGAATGTGTGAGTCTACGGGCACTTTTACCGAGTCCGACATATCCGATTTTGAATTTAACACATGGGCCAAGACTTTTACTTTTAAAGGAGAAACATACAGGGTATCAAAAGACACCTTTGTAACATCGGGAGGTCAGAGAATAGATATTTCCGAATTAAATCCAATGGATTCAATCACATTAAGGGGGATCGGGAATACCATCCATTCAATAGTTGTCGATAACGGTCACGGTTATATCGTGCTTGACAATGCCGATTATTTTGTGGGCGGATATATGGAGATAGGCGGAAACCTTATATATCAGATAGGCGAAAAGATGCTTGTTTTGGTGCCCGCCGGCGAATACAGTATCAGGATCACGAATAAGGGAACGGAAGTATTAAGAACAGTTACGGTCTTAAAGAACGAAGAGACTGTTCTGGATCTTTCCGATGTGGAAATAGCCGAAGTCAAAAAACAGGCTGTAAGTCTTAAACTTACGCCGGAAAACGCAAAAGTCAGCATAGACGGAAAATCCATCGATACGGCATACCCGGTTTATTGTACATACGGCATGCACAAGCTTGTGGCTTCTGCAAACGGATATAAGACATTGACCAGATATTTTAACGTGGATCAGAATACAAAAACGCTTGCCGTAACACTTATTGAAATTGAAAAAGAAGATGTATCCGGCAATAACAGCGTTTCGGGTAACAATTCTACTTCGAATACCGATACGTCGGGAAACAATACTCAGACGTCAGCATCGACGTCCGCTTCGGTATCGGGCAACGATACATCTTCGGGCGGGAACGGTACTTCGACTTCAACAAGCACTTCGACTTCGACAAGTGCATCGACATCGGCAAGTACTTCGGCCTCCGACAGTACGAGCACATCAACTTCGACAAGCACATCAACATCCGCAAGTACGGATGTGTCCGGTTCCGAAGGCGGCAATACGGCCACCGGCGAAGATAACAGGATATACTATGTAACATTCCCGGCTCCCGAAGGAGTGGAGATATATTGGGACGGCAATTATGTCGGTCTTGCACCTATTTCTATCAAGAAAACAGCGGGAACGCATGTTATAACACTTCGTAAAAACGGGTATGAAACAAGGTCGTTTACGGTCATGTTGGACGATTCGAAGGAAGATGTGAGCTACACTTTTGATGAGCTTGTAAAAAAAGAGTGAAATCGGTCGACATAACACCCAAAAATGCCGAAAATATGCGGTTTTTTGGTCATTTTTTCTTGACATTAAGCATAAAAACCGATATAACTATCTTAGACGTTTTCCTAAAGGGGAATTCGTAAAATAATTTTTACTCATACAGAGGAGGAAATTTACATGAACAAGACAGAATTAGTTGCAGCTATCGCTGACAAGGCTGGATTATCCAAGAAGGATGCTGAAAAGGCTGTTAAGGCTTATGTTGACGTTGTAACCGCTCAGTTAAAGAAGGGCAACAAGGTTCAGCTCGTTGGCTTCGGTACATTCGAAGTTACCAAGAGAGCAGCAAGAGAAGGCAGAAATCCTCAGACAGGTGCTCCTATGAAGATTAAGGCTTCCAAGGCTCCTAAGTTCAGCGCAGGCAAGGCTTTAAAGGATGCAGTTAACAACAAATAAGTTGAATTGACTACACGATGAGGAGGACGGATCGTCCTCCTCATTTTTTTATCGCAGGGCTGTCGAAAGGAAGATGTCACCTGAAGGTGACCGGCGGCCGCGGGCGAGTAGGGCGCGCCTACTCGATTTAACTGTAAAGAGGTAAAAAATGAGACTGGATAAATATTTAAAAGTATCAAGACTGATCAAGAGGCGTACTGTGGCCAATGAGGCTTGCGATAACGGCAGAGTTTTTGTGAACGATAAGCCGGCAAAGGCGTCGACGACAGTCAAAGTCGGAGATATAATCACTGTTTCCTTCGGTAACAAAGAGACAAAAGTTAAGGTTACGGATATTAAAGAAACGGTTAAAAAAGAAGAAAGCAAAGAGATGTATGAGTATATTTAACCGTTAATAATTATACAATAATGGCAAAAAGTGGTTGACGTAATATTATTTAGAGTATAGAATCATTATGTAAACGTGTTTACATAAATTTATGCTTCGGAGAAATTGCAATGCGCAGGAAGAGAACGGCAATGAATTCATACAGACCGCGAAATCTTCTCAGCATGATTACGGTAGGTATTATCGTACTCATGCTTATTATTGTGTTGCATGTAAGTTCTTTGAGACTTTCCGAAAAGAAGGCGCAATACGACAAAAAGGAAGCCTATCTTATCGAACAGATCGAAGCTCAGCACAAAAGAGCCGAGAACATAAAAGAGTACGGAGATTACACACACACCAAGCAATACATAGAGGATATAGCAAAGGAAAGACTTGGACTTGTGTATAAGGACGAGATAATATTTGAAGCCGACAACTGACACCTTTCGTTGATAATTCGCGAAAGGTGTTTTATTATTCTTTTATGGACATTTTCTTTTTACCCCGTATAAGAAATTTTACAGAAAAAGAAAAACTTATCGAAAAGGGCGACAGGATCGTGCTCGGTGTATCGGGCGGAGCGGATTCGGTTGCGCTTCTTTATGTTCTTTGTGCACTTTCCGAAGAATTGTCACTTAAGCTTAAAGTCGTAACGATAGATCACGGGTTAAGAGAGGAAGCCAAGGAAGAGTGTCTTTATGTCGAAAATCTTTGCAAAGAGTTAAATGTTCCGTTTGTACTTAAAAAATATGATGTAAATGTGCTGTCAAAGGAATGGAATATCGGGACCGAAGAAGCGGGAAGAAGAGTAAGATACGAAGCTTTTGAGGAAGAAGCGAAGGCTATGGGCGATAACTCAAAGATTGCCGTAGCCCACAATCTAAACGATATGTCAGAGACGGTCCTTTTCCATCTTTTCAGGGGAACCGGTCCCAAAGGTCTTGTATCGATACCGCCTAAACGGGGAAATATCATAAGACCTTTATTATGTGTCGAGAGAAAAGAAATAGAGGAATTTCTTAAAAAAGAGAATATAAGATATTATACGGATGCCACGAATCTTACAGATGATTATACAAGAAATAAGATCCGTCACAATATTCTTGAATATGCTTCAGGAAACATTAACGACAATGCGGTCTTGCATGTATCGGAAGCCGCGGAAACCTTAAGGGAACTTACGGAATTTGTTGATTTTGAGGTTGAAGAGCGTTTTAATTCTTTGGCTACGGTAAAAGAACACGAGATAGTATTAAGCTCCTTGCTTTTAAAAGACGAAAAACCGTATATCGTAAAAGCTTTGTTTAAAAAGTGTATGGACACGCTTGTTCCCAAAAACAGAGATATTACAAAAAAGCATTTTGAAGCACTTTATAGCGCACTTTCATCGACCGAATCGAAAACCTTTAACCTTCCATACGGTATCACGGTATTAAAGGAAAACGGTACGTATAAGTTCTTTACCGAAGAAGACTCTTTTTCTTTTGCGTCCGTATCCCTTACCGGGGAAAAGGGAATTATCGATATCGATGAAGACATATCCGTTAAGTGGGAGGTTTTACCTTATAATGCGGATAGTGAGATAAGTAAAAATAAGTATACTAAATGCTTTGATTATGATAAAATATCTGAATGTCTGATGTTGAGGACCGCTTTGGAAGGCGATTATCTTACGATAGATATAAACCTTAAAAAGAAAAAACTGTCGGATTATTACATAGACGAAAAGATCCCGATCTCAGAGAGGAAAAAAACACTTATCATAGCAGACGGTCCGCATGTATGGTGGGTCATAGGGCACAGGATAAGCGAATTTCCGAAGATCACGGATGATACAAAGCGTATGATCAGGATCACATTTGACAATAAAAAGGAGCTTTTATAATGGATAAACATCATGTTAAAGAACTTTTATCCGAAGAGGAAGTCGATCGCCGCATCAAAGAAATAGGCGAACAGATCACAAAGGATTATGAAGGCAAGAGCGTACACCTTGTATGTGTACTTAAGGGCGGTAGTTTCTTTATGTGCGAACTTGCAAAGAGGATCAACCTTCCGGTATCTCTTGATTTCATGTCGGTTTCAAGTTACGGCGGAGATACAAAGTCAAGCGGTGTCGTAAGAATAGTCAAGGATCTTGATGAGTCCATTAAGGATAAGGATGTTCTTGTGGTTGAAGATATTGTTGACTCGGGACGCACGCTTTCTTATCTTCTCAAGATGCTCGGTGAGCGCAAGCCGAAAAGTTTAAGGCTCTGCACTTTGCTTGACAAACCGGACAGAAGGGTCGTTGATGTCAATGTTGATTATACGGGCTTTAAGATTCCCGATGTTTTCGTAGTGGGCTACGGCCTTGATTACGATCAGGTATACAGAAATCTTCCATATATAGGTGAAGTAGTGTTCGACTAAAAGGAGAAATAAGTTGTCTAAGAAAAATTCGGGCTACAGAATTTATTTTATCCTGATGATAGCTCTTCTCATCTGCGCCATTATCCTCTCATTCCTGCAGAAGAACAAGAACTATTACACAAAGGATAAACTTATCGAGGATATCAACGCAGGTCTTGTAAAAGAAGTTGTGCTTGAGCCCAATGCCAACAACGAGACCGGTGCCGCAGAGGTAACATTCAATGACGGAAGTTTCAAAGAACTGTTCGTGACCGATGTTACCGAGATTGAAAAATTGCTGGAGAAGCAGGATGTCCCGCTCTATATAGGAGATATTCCGAGGCAGAACTGGTTTTTGACCTACATGCTTCCCATTCTCATAATCCTGATCGTGGGTGTGTTCCTTTTCGTAATGATGACTTCGCAGACTGCGGGCGGCGGACAGAGTTCCAAGATGATGAATTTTGGAAAATCTCGTGCCAGAATGTATGCGGGCGGCGAAAACAAGATAACCCTTAAGGATGTTGCGGGACTCAGAGAGGAAAAAGAGGAACTTGAAGAGATCGTTGAGTTTTTGAAAAATCCCGCAAAGTTTGTGAAGGTAGGGGCCAGGATCCCCAAGGGTGTTTTGCTTGAGGGACCTCCCGGAACAGGTAAGACACTTCTTGCAAAAGCTATCGCAGGCGAAGCCAATGTTCCGTTTTTCAGCATTTCCGGTTCCGATTTCGTGGAAATGTTTGTAGGTGTAGGTGCATCCCGTGTCAGGGATCTTTTCCTTGATGCCAAGAAGAACGCACCCTGTATAGTATTTATCGATGAAATAGACGCCGTAGCAAGACGTCGTGGTACAGGTATGGGCGGCGGCCACGATGAACGTGAACAGACACTTAATCAGCTGCTTGTGGAAATGGACGGTTTCGGAGAGAATTCCGGGATAATCGTACTCGCAGCTACAAACCGTGTGGATATACTCGATCCGGCCATCTTAAGACCCGGTCGTTTCGACCGCAAGATCGCGATCGGTGTTCCGGATATAGGCGGAAGAGAAGAGATCCTTAATATCCATGCAAAGAATAAGCCGTTGGGTGATGACGTAAACCTTAAAGACATCGCACAGACAACAGCCGGTTTTACCGGAGCGGATCTTGAGAATCTTTTAAACGAAGCGGCCATTCAGGCAGCTAAGGGAGACAGACAGTATCTTACTCAGGAAGATATCAAGAAATCTTTTGTTAAAGTCGGTATCGGTACCGAGAAGAAGAGCCGCATCATCTCCGATAAGGAAAAGAATATCACGGCATATCACGAATCGGGTCATGCGATCTTATTCCACGTGCTTCCGGATGTGGGCCCTGTATATTCGGTTTCCATTATCCCTACAGGCCTCGGTGCGGCGGGTTATACAATGCCCTTACCCGAAAGAGATGAGATGTTCATGACCAGAGGCAGGATGCTTCAGGAGATCATGGTATCGCTCGGCGGTCGTATCGCGGAAGAGCTTATATTCGGCGATATCACGACGGGAGCATCAAGCGATATCAAGAAGGCCACAAAGATGGCGAGACGTATGGTCACAAAGTACGGCATGAGCAAAAACATCGGTGTGATCTGTTATGAAGATGAGGACGATGAGGTATTTATCGGTCGCGATCTTGCACATGCAAAGGGTCACTCCGAAGAAGTCGCAAGCGAGATCGACCGTGAAGTAAAAGCCATAATCGATGAGTGTTATCAGAAAGCCGAAGATATCATCAAAGATCATATGTCCGTCCTTCATGCAAGTGCAAAGCTTTTACTTGAAAAAGAAAAGATCGGACGCGATGAATTTGAAGCTTTATTTGCATAATTGTGCAGTTTGCACAAAAGTTAGCAAGTGTTTTTGTAAATTTTGTGAGACTTAGCATTTACGATTTACAAGGGGTTTGCTAATATACACTTGTAACCCCCCAATACATTATATAGTTTTTTGCTATACCCCATAAGAAGAAATACCTTCTCAAAAGAACGAGCGATGCGTAAGCACCGCTTTTCTTTTTATGTAAAAGACTGTGGTTTTTGCAGATAACTATTTAAAAAGTCGCCTTTATCATTAAAATATGGTAATATAACAAAAGGGGATGGGTATCGGTGAAAACGCTATGATTAACGACGATGATAAAAGAAAAATAGATGCCAAAAAGTACCTTGTGGAGATGCGTCCGATATTTATAAGCAAGGCACTTTTCTCGGATACTACCGAAAATTATATATCTCCGGCAGAGCCGAATCCTTACGGAAATGTTTCGATAAGATTTCGTACCGCAAACAGCGGTGTGGACAGTGTATACCTTATTTCATCCGAAGGCGAGAAATACCCTATGTCAAAGGTGGATGAGGATAAGGCTTTTGACTATTACGAGTGTACGGTAACACTCAACCAGGACGACTTTTATTATTATTTTGAGATACATGCCGGCAGGATACGCTGTACATACGATGCAAGGGGCATTTCCAAAGAAAAGGTACCTCATAATCTTTTCAGGATAATACCGGGTTATCATACTCCCGCATGGGCAAAAGGTGCGGTAATGTATCAGATCTATGTGGAAAGGTTCTGCAACGGAGATCCCACAAACGATGTTGAAAACGGTGAGTATTTTTATGTAGGCGGTCCGGTCAATAAGGTTGAGGACTGGTACAAGATACCGAATGTCGACGGTACAAAGGAATTTTACGGCGGTGATCTTCAGGGTGTCATAGATAAACTCCCTTACTTAAAGAACCTTGGTATAGACTGCATATACTTTAACCCTCTTTTTGTTTCCCCTTCCAATCATAAATATGACAGTCAGGACTATGAACATATCGACCCTCACTTCGGCAAGATAGTCAAAGACGGCGGAGAATGCTTGGAGCCGGGTGACAGCGATAACAGACACGCCACAAAGTATCAAACAAGAGTCTGTTCAAAGGAAAATCTCGAAGCATCCGACGAACTGTTTAAACACCTTGTGGAGGAGGCACACAGGCTCGGTATAAGAGTTATCCTGGACGGTGTATTCAATCACTGCGGTTCCTTCAACAAGTGGCTCGATCGTGAAAGGATATACGAAGACAGTGAAGACTATGCAAAGGGAGCCTATATTTCCGCAGACAGTCCGTACAGAAAGTTCTTTGACTTTAAATCGGATAACTGGCCGTATAATGGCAATTATGACGGCTGGTGGGGATATGATACGCTTCCCAAGCTTAATTATGAAGCATCCCACGAGCTTTTCGATAAAGTAATGGACATAGCGGCAAAGTGGGTGTCAAAGCCTTACAATGTGGACGGCTGGAGACTCGATGTGGCAGCGGACATAGGCCATTCGCCTGAGTTCAACCATGAGTTTTTCAAACGTTTCAGAAGATATGTAAAAGATGCCAATCCCGAAGCTTTGATACTTGCGGAGCATTACGGAGATCCGGCAAGCTGGCTTAACGGAAAAGAATGGGATTCCGTCATGAACTATGACGGTTTTATGGAGCCTGTTACTTGGTTTCTTACGGGTATGCAGAAGCACAGCGATGATTTTAGGCCCGATATGCTCGGTAATTCTCATGCATTTTGGGAGGCTATGTGGAATGCGCACTACAGGCTTTCGAATTCCGCTCTTTCTGTGTCAATGAACCAACTTTCAAATCATGATCATTCAAGATTTTTGACACGTACAAACGGAAAAGTAGGACGCAGCGGAAGCGTTGGGGCTCATGTGGCCGATGAAGGTGTTGACAAGGCTATCATGCGTCAGGCGGTTATAATACAGATGACCTGGACGGGTGCACCTACAATATACTACGGCGATGAAGCGGGATTAACGGGTTTTACGGATCCCGATAACCGTCGTACTTATCCCTGGGGACGCGAGGACCAGGGGCTTATAGAGTTTCATCGTGAGATGATCAATATCCATAAGGCAAGCGAGGAACTTAAGCACGGATCCCTCATGAAACTTGTCGGAGAACCTTTTGTAATAGGCTACGGCAGATTTACAAAAGACAACGCGACCATAGTTTTGGTAAACAGGGATACAAATGAAAGAAAACTTTCCGTTTCGTTTATGGATCTGATAAACATTCACGGAACGGCTTACGAGCGTATAATGTACACAGACGAGCTCGGATACGACAACAGATCACTGGATATAAAGATCGAAGCAAACGGAAAGCACGAGATCACGATGCCGCCCATTTCGGCAGTGGTGATAAGATCCAAGAGAAAGCATTAAGGTTAAAAGATGATCTACCAGATTCATAACGGCGCCGTCATGTACGGCGCCGAAACAATATTAAAGAATATAAATTTTGAGATTAAGAACAACAAGGAAAAAATTGCCGTAGTGGGTCGAAACGGCTGCGGGAAAACAACACTTCTCAAACTTATTTCGGGAGAGGTCGATCTTGTAAAACGTGATTCCGACGAGGATATTTTTATCGCAAAAACGGGAAATCCCGTAATCGGTTATCTTAAGCAGATGACCTTTGCAGATGATACGATCACTCTCGAGGAAGAGATCAAAAAAGTTTTTGCGCCGATCCGCGAGATGAAGTCACGCCTTGAGAGCTTAGTGGCGCAAATGGAAACCGACCACTCCGAGGAGACGGTTTCAAAGTACACTGCGCTTGAAGACCGATTTGAATATCTCGGCGGCTATTATTATGAAAAAGAATACGAAGTAGTACTTAAAAAATTCGGATTTTCCGAAGAAGACAAGAAAAAGCCGCTTTCCGATTTTTCGGGAGGACAGCGCACCAAGATAGCATTTGTAAAGCTTCTTCTGGAGAAGCCGGATATCCTTCTTCTCGACGAGCCCACAAACCATTTGGATATCGAGACCGTTGAATGGCTTGAAGGATATCTTAAGGATTACCCGAGAGCAGTTGTTGTGGTATCCCATGACAGAATGTTTTTGGACAGGATCGTCGAGACGGTCTACGAGATAGAATACGGAAAGATCACAAGATATCCCGGTAATTACACAAAATTCGTGGAGCTTAAGAAGGCTGCATGGGAGAAGCAGAAAAAGGATTACGAAGCTCAGCAGAAAGAAATAGAGCGATTAAATACGATCGTCGAAAAATATAAAAATACGCCCACGAAAGTATCCATGACCAGGTCAAAACTTAAAGCCATAGAGCATATGGATATCATCGAAGCGCCGGACAGGTACGATACAAAGAGTTTTCATGCTTCGTTTAAACCGCTTCGTGAGACCGGAAAAGATGTACTGTTCATTGACAAACTTTCGGTGGGATATGACAGTGTGCTTGAAACGGTTTCGCTTGATATGAAGCGCGGCGAAAAGATAGGTATCATCGGTGGGAACGGTATCGGAAAATCAACATTTCTAAAGACGCTTGTGGGTAAGCTTGAGCCTCTTTCGGGATACTTTAAGTACGGTGTCAACGTCGATGTGGGTTATTTCGATCAGCAGATGGCGCAGTATTCTTCCGACAAACAGGTTATAGACGATTATTGGGATGAATTTCCGACACTTACGGAAACGGAAGTAAGAAACGATCTGGGTGCTTTTTTGTTTTCGGGCGAGGACGTATTTAAAAAAGTAAGCATGCTATCCGGCGGTGAGCGTGTAAGGCTTGCGCTTTCAAAGATATTTAAGACGGGACCGAACTTTTTGATCCTTGATGAGCCCACAAACCACATGGATATAGTGGGCAAGGAAACGCTTGAAAGTATGCTTAAGGATTTTGCGGGAAGCGTGATATTTGTTTCTCACGACCGATATTTTATAAGTAAGGTGGCCACAAAAGTCCTTGATTTTACAAAGGACGGAGTCAAGGTGTACCGGTTCGGATACGGAGAGTACGAAGAAGCAAGGGAAAAAGCCGAGGCGGACCAGGTTTCTTTTGCCGTAAAGGAAAAAACACCCGAAGAAAAGAAACCTTCGGAGAACGCAAAGCCTTCATACAACAATCCCGGCAAGGAAAAGTCGAAGTTATCAAAGAAACTGGAGAAGATCGAAGAAAAGATAAATCTTCTTGAAAGCGAGATTCAGCTTAAAAAGGACGAACTTTTAAATCCCGCTATAGCCGCGGATTACGGTGAACTTACAAAGATCCAGAATATGATCGATGCCAAAGAAGAGGAACTCCTTACCGCAATGGAGGAGTGGAGCGAAACAGATAAACAGCTTTCACAGTTTGATTAAGGAAATCAAATGGCAAGAGTAAGAAATTATAACGGCGAATATGACCATGATGAAGAGAATACTGCCGAATACCCGTTTCTGGCAAGTTTAAGCCATGAGGTCAGGACACCTATGAATGCTATCGTGGGATTGTCCGAGATCCTTATGAATAAGGTGACGGATCTTGAGGAGATGGAATATGTCTCTTCTCTTCAGACTGCAACACAGAACCTTCTTATGGTCATCAATAATGTAATAGATTATGACGAGATGTCGGGCGGAAGGCTTGTTCTTCACAGAGAACGCATGAACCTTGAAAAGGTGATCCGTGAAGTCATCGATATGGCGAAGATCAATATAGGCGACCGCGACATCCTGTTCGTGACCGATATAGACCCCTGTCTTCCTGAAGAGATAATGATGGACAGCACGAGGCTTAAACAGGTTTTGGTGTATTTTCTTTCAAATGCCGCAAAGGATGTGAGCAGGGATTATGTGGCGCTCACGGTCAACTTTGCCGATGCCGAAAAGACCAAGATCCGGTTTACGATAGAGAATACCGAAGAAGGGCTTCCGATAATGGCCGAATTTATCGAATATATCGGAAGTGAGCTGCATGTTATCGACGATACAGGCTCTTCGCAGACCGTATATTTTGATTTTGAGATCATCGCAGTCGAAGGAGCGGTCAGGGTCAGAAATCCCGAAACCATAGAAGCTTCTTTTGCCGTATCGCTAAAGAACCGTCGCGAGAGGCAGGCAGTAATAGATTATTTTGACAGAGCCGCTGTGGATTTTAAGGTAATAGACAATCCGACGGAGCTGTTTATATACAAAGACGATGACAGGCCGGAATATCTTATCATCGAATATGAAAGATACAGACGTATAAAGGATGTTAAAGAATTCTGGGAACTTAATACAAAAGTGATCTGTCTTGCGAATATCTTTACCGACATTTCGGAAGATGATATCGGTGTGTTCAGAAGACCGTTCTTTTACCCTGATCTTTTGACCCTGTTTCATAAAAAGACTCAGGGCGGAAAGCGGGAAACGATGTTTTTTGAAGGAGCAAGGATCCTTGTGGTGGATGATAACGCCATAAATCTTAAAGTCATAGCGGGTCTTCTGCTTCCGTATAAAGCAACCGTTGATACCGCAACAGGCGGTGAAGAAGCAATAAGAATGATACACCGGACGCGTTATGACCTTGTGCTCATGGATCATATGATGCCCGGCGTGGACGGTACACAGGCAACGCGTATCATAAGGCAGGCCGGAGATGAATATTTCAAGACTCTTCCGATAGTAGCACTTTCGGCAAATGTTCTTGAGGAAAGCAGGATACTTTTTACGGAATCGGGGATGAACGATTTCGTGGCAAAGCCCATAGATCTTAATGTACTTATAGATACGCTTAAAAAGTGGATCCCGGAGTCGAAGCAGCAGGTCGGGTATCTTGAGGTTGAGAATCCGACCGACGGACTTCCCGATTTTGAAGCGCTTGAGCTCGAACATATAATCCCGCAGCAGGGCCTTTCGTATACGGGCGGAAGCGGAAAGATGTATATGACGATCCTTCGTGATTTTCTGGGCGGCGCGCTTTCGAGGAAGGTTTCTCTCACAAAACTTGTGGGCGAAGAGGATGTGGGTCGTTATACGATAGAAGTCCATTCTTTAAAATCTCTTTCACGTACGATCGGAGCCGATAATTTAAGTTTCATGGCCGAAGAGCTTGAAAAGCTGGGTCACAAACGTGATATGGAAGCGATAAAGGAAAAGCACGGAGAACTTTTAAAAGAGTATGAGGCGGTCGAGGCAGAGATCAAAAAGATAGCGAATATCGGTCGCCCGAGGACCAGAAAGATCCCGCTCCTTCGGGAAAAAGCCGGTGAGATCTTAAGAGATCTTTTCCATGCAATGGATGAGTTTGATTACGATGCTGCAGAGAGGATCTGCGATGAGCTTGAAAGATATGAATATGACAGCCTTGTGGAAGAAAGTTACCAGAAGCTGCGTGAATGTGTGGACAACATAGATTACGACGGTACCAAACAGCAGGCTGTTGAGATGATCGCACTTTTGTAGCGGGATAAGGGAGGATGATCAAGTGAAAGAAACTGTATTAAAAGGTTTTGAAAAGGTATTTCATACAACTGACGGGGTAAAGTGTTATTTTGCCCCGGGCAGGGTAAATCTTATAGGAGAACACACCGATTATAACGGAGGCCATGTTTTTCCCTGTGCACTTACGATAGGTACATATGCGGCGGTAAAAGAACGCGATGATATGAAGGTGCGTTTCTATTCGATGAATTTTGAAAATGCGGGTGTTATCGAAGCGGATCTTAAAAAAGATATTGAACCGTCGAATGAGTGGAAATGGGCCGCTTATCCTTTGGGCATTGTATGGACTTTTGAAAAGCGCGGCAAAAAGCTTCCTCACGGATTCGATATGGTCATAGCGGGAAACATACCGAACGGTTCGGGTCTTTCATCGTCCGCTTCGCTTGAAGTCCTGACGGGATATATGTTAAATGACATATACGGTTTTGATTTTACCAACGAAGATCTGGCTTTGATCGGACAGTATTCCGAGAATAATTTCAACGGAATGAACTGCGGTATCATGGATCAGTTTGCATCCGCAATGGGCAAAAAGGATAATGCTATTTTTCTTGATACGGCAACCCTTAATTTTGAATATGCGCCCATCAAACTCGACGGAGCAAAGATAGTGGTCACCAACTCGCTTGTAAAGCACAGCCTTGTCACCAGTGCATATAATGACAGGAGAAAAGAGAGTACAGAGGCGCTTGAGGCTCTTAAAAAGGTTATTGACATAAAGACTCTCGGAGACTTAAACGAGGAAGAGTTTGAAGCTCATAAAGATGCGATCAGGGACGAAATCGCAAGAAAGCGCGGCAAGCACGCCGTATATGAAAACCGCCGTACGATCAAAGCCGTTGAAGCTTTAAAGAACAACGATCTGAAGACTTTCGGTGAGCTCATGAACGCATCTCACGTATCGCTTCGCGATGATTACGAAACAAGCTGTCCCGAGTGCGATGTGCTTGCAGAGACTGCATGGACCGTTCCGGGAGTGATCGGTTCGAGAATAACCGGGGGCGGCTTCGGCGGCTGTACGGTTTCAATAGTCAAAGACGAAGCGATAGACAATTTTAAAGAAACATTGACCAAAGTATACAGCGAAAAAGTAGGAAAGACTCCGGAATTCTATGTTGTTGAGATAGGAGACGGTCCCTATAAACTGTAAGGATATATGAAAGCAAAGACTCAGGAAATTTTTAACAGGATGGAAGCCGAGTACGGCCCCGACTTAACATGTTATTTGGATCACGATGATGCATGGCAGCTTTTGATTGCTACCATAATGTCCGCCCAGTGCACCGATGCAAGGGTAAATGAGGTTACGAAGGTATTATTTAAGAAATATCCTTCGGTAAAAGCACTTGCGGATGCGGATCTTTCGGAACTTGAAAAAGATATCCATTCTGTCGGTTTTTATCACAATAAGGCCAAAAATATAATTGCCTGCTGTAAAAAGCTCATTAAGGATTTTGACGGAGAAGTTCCTTCGGATATCGATAAACTTACAACACTTCCGGGAGTGGGGAGAAAGACCGCCAATGTCATAAGGAGCAATATTTTCAGGATCGACAGTGTGGTCGTGGATACACACGTACTTCGTATATCCAATAAGCTTGGGCTTGTAAATACCGACGATCCGGTAAAAGCCGAATTTGATCTGATGAAAGTCGTGGACAAAAAATACTGGATATATATAAATCACTGGTTTATAGCATTGGGCCGGACCATATGCAAGGCTCCGCGTCCTAAATGCGACGAGTGCTATTTAAAAGATATCTGTCCCACTTTTGCAAAGGAAATAAAATGAATTCATATATAAGCCTTGATACCGAGGCTACCGGGCTTAGCCCAAAGCATGACAAGATAATAGAGCTCGGAGCGGTAAAAGTTATAGACGGTGAGATAACAGATACTTTCTCAACCTTTATCAATCCCGGAAGACGGTTGCCTGAAAACATAGTAAGTCTTACGGGCATAACGGATGATGATCTTATTGATGCTCCGGATATATCTGAGGTTATCGGTGATTTTACCGTATTCTGCGAGGATCTTCCGCTTCTGGGCCACCATCTTATATCCGATTATGCGATCATCAAGCAGGCCTGTGTAAATGAAAAACTTACTTTTGAAAAGGACGGTATCGATACACTTCGCATTTCAAGAGCGGTGCTTCCCGAGCTTCCTTCAAAAAGGCTTTCGGATATGTGTGAGCATTATGATATCTCAATTAATGCACACAGGGCGCTAAACGATGCGATCGCAACACACGAACTGTTTGTAAAGCTCTTCGACGAATTTAACGACAAAGAACCCGCGTTGTTTGAACCTAAAAAGCTTAATCATAAGGTCAAAAAAGAAACGCCCATCCGTAAGGCACAGATAGAGCGCATCAAGTCAATGTGTGAAAGATTTTCAATCGATTGTCCTTATGAAATTGAAAGATTAAGCTGTAACGAAGCCAGCAGATATATAGACAAACTGCTTTCCGAATACGGAAAACAGCCTAAACCTTAAGAGCATATAGAGATTCTTTTATGTGTTCTTTGTTGATGCTTTTGGTCTCGTCTATCGTGGTTAAGAGGGCATTGTATTTATCGATCTCGCCGTTATTAAGATAATATTTGGCAAGAAGCCTGTAAGTTTTTCCGACATCGCATTTTGTTCTGACGCAAAATTCCATAAGTTTTACGGCTTCGGCCTCTTCGCCTAAATTCAGAAGCTCATCGGCCCACTTCTGGAATGTGGTCACAAGAGTCGTATAGTTCTGATCGCATCTTGAAAGTTCGGTAATATTTGGAGCCCCGTATTCAAGCTTTAAGTCGGTATTTGAATAGCCTGTAAGGTTAAGAATGTTCTCGCCTTCAAGTTCTTTTATCGTTCTTATGCATGCTGAAATATCATCATTGTCGGTATGGAGTTCATAGGGCAGATCTTTCGGAAGCTTTATATAATCCAGGTGGTCTATGGGTTTACGCCTTGTAGAGTTTGCCTCCCGCTCTCTTTCCCAGAACTCTTCTTCACGTTTTTTTGCTATATTGACGGTTCTGTGTGATTCATACCAGACCCATGCACAGAAGATCGCAAAGATTGCCAAACTTGCAAGTTTCCAATACATAGACTATAATTCCTTTCAAAAGATTAAGCAGTTGGGAAAAGATATGTTTAACATTTATGACAAAAAAGGTAAAAAAACATTTACACTGATACTCGTCATTATTTTGGTTGTCGCGATGGTTGTTCCTATTTTATCATCTTTGATGTACTAAGGCAATGAACGGAGCAGAGTCGTGAATATAGGAAAAGTACCTGAAAACATACTTAAAAAGAACGTAATAAACAAAATAGAAAAACGGCGCAGTGAAATCCTCATCGGATCGGGTGTGGGTGAAGACTGCGCTGTTTTGGATTTTGAAAATCATGTTACGGTACTTTCGGATGCTGTCACGGATACTATAAGCGGGAATGTTTCTTTGGCCGTTATAAAGGCTGTAAACAATATAGCATCCATGGGCGCGGAGCCGGTAGCAATCCTTACATCGTACATTCTTCCCCGTGGCTTTTCGGAAAAAGAACTTAAAGCCATAGCGAAGGAGATCGAAATAACCTGCAAAGGATTAAATATAAGCGTTGCGGGCGGACACAGCGAACTTAACGAAAGTGTGTCAAAGCCTGTGATATCCGTGACCGGAGTCGGAAAAGCGGATAAAAATAAATTAACATGTACTTCAAATATAAGGCCCGGTGATGATATAGTTATTACGAAGTGGGTCGGTCTTGAAGCAACGGTCTTTCTTGCAAGGGAATATGAGGAAAAACTTATAAAGAAGTTTCCTCAAAGGATGATATATGAAGCGGCGGCGTACGACCGTTATCTAAGCATCGTACCGGAGGCCGCCGGCGCCGTTAAGTCCGGCGCAGCTGCCATGCATGATGTTTCGACGGGCGGAGTATTTACCGCACTTTTCGAAATTGCTGAAGCAGCAGGCGTTGGACTTACCGCAGACCTAAAGAAGATTCCGATCAAACAGGAAACTGTCGAAATCTGTAATTTCTTTGACTTAAACCCTTACGAAATCGCCTCGACAGGCTCGCTTTTAATAGCGGCCAAAGACGGGAAGGCACTTGTAAAGGCGCTTTCGGAAGGAAAGATAAATGCGGCGGTAATCGGGAAATTTACGGATTCGAACGATCGTATAATCATTAACGGAGACAATGTTCGTTTTCTTGAACCGTTCAGGAACGACGAAATATATAAAATGAAGGAGAAGAAGTCATGAGAGAAAAAATACTTTCGGTTATAGAACAGAATGCACGTATTGATATTAAAGAACTTGCCGTAATACTCGGCATGGAAGAGATAGATGTTGCCAACGAACTTAAGGCTATGGAAGAAGAAGGGGTGATCTGCGGTTATCATACGATGATCGACTGGGACAAGACTTCGATCGACAAGGTAAGCGCATTGATCGAGGTAAGGGTCACACCGCAGCGAGGCCAGGGCTTTGATACGATCGCAGAGAGGATATACCAGTACCCTGAAGTAAGTGCAGTTTATCTTATTTCGGGCGGATTCGATCTTTTGGTATCCATCGAAGGCAAGAGTTTAAAAGAAGTTTCGCTTTTTGTATCGGACAAGCTTTCAACCCTTGAAACCGTCTTAAGTACGGCTACACACTTTATTCTTAAGAAGTACAAGGATCACGGTATCGTACTTTCCAAGAAAAAAACTGATGAAAGGGAGAGTTTTATGCCATGAGAAATCCTTTATCAGATGAAGTTGTTAAGATAAAACCTTCGGGCATCAGGAAGTTTTTCGATATAGTCGCTGTCATGAAAGATGCCATATCGTTAGGTGTCGGCGAACCCGATTTCGATACTCCCTGGCATATAAGAGACGAGGGTATATATTCGCTTGAAAAGGGTAAAACCTTTTATACATCAAACTCGGGTCTTAAAGAGTTAAGAGAAGAAATATGCATTTATACAAAAAGAAAATACGGCGTATCCTATGAATGGGACAAAGAAGTCATCATAACGGTGGGGGGTTCCGAAGCAATAGATATAGGGCTTCGTGCAATGTTAAATCCGGGAGATGAAGTACTGATCCCCCAGCCAAGCTACGTATCTTACGAACCCTGTACGGTACTTGCGGGCGGAAAACCCGTAATAATCGATTTAAAGGCCGAAAACGAATTCAGGCTTACGGCAAAAGAACTTCTGGATGTGATCACCGATAAGACCAAGGTCTTGATCCTTCCGTTCCCCAATAATCCTACAGGTGCCATTATGGAGGAGAAGGATCTTATAGAGATCGCAAAAGTATGCGTCGAGAAGGATATATTCGTTATGTCCGATGAGATCTATGCAGAGCTTACTTATAAGGGAAGGCATGTATCAATCGCATCCTTACCCGGCATGAAGGAAAGAACGATACTTATAAACGGTTTTTCAAAAGCATTTGCAATGACGGGATGGAGACTGGGCTACGCATGCGGTCCTTCCGAAATAATTGCACAGATGACCAAGATCCATCAGTTCTGTATCATGTGTGCACCCACTACGAGCCAGTATGCTGCGATCGAAGCCCTGAAGAACGGCGACGAAGATGTTGAGAAGATGCGACAGTCATACGACCAGAGAAGACGTTTCCTTCTTAACGCTTTTAAGGAAATGGGACTTGAATGTTTTGAACCGTTCGGTGCATTTTATGTATTTCCGTGTATCAAGGAATTCGGCATGACATCGGATGAATTTGCCACAAGATTTTTGGAAGAAGAAAAGGTTGCTGCGGTTCCCGGTACCGCTTTCGGCGATTCGGGAGAAGGATATCTTCGTATATCCTACGCTTATTCTTTGGACAGACTTAAACTTGCCATGGAGAGAATGGCAAGATTTGTCAATAAACTTCGTGAGGAAAAGGCCGAAAAGTAATGCATATAGTTTTACATCAGCCGGAGATACCGGCGAATACAGGAAACATAGGGCGTACCTGCGTAGCTACAGATACGCCCCTTCATTTGATAGAGCCTCTGGGGTTTCGCCTCGATGAAAAGGCGATAAAGCGCTCAGGAATGGATTACTGGGAACATCTTGATGTAAGAAATTACATTAATTACGAGGATTTTATAAACAGGAATCCCGGCGCAAAGATATGGTATGCTACAACAAAGGCTCATAAATGTTACACCGAGGTTTCATTCGGCCCCGATGATTATATAATGTTCGGAAAAGAATCCGCAGGTATACCCGAGGAGATCTTAGTGGATCACGAGGAAACTTGCATTCGTATACCCATGGGTCCGAAGATCCGTTCTTTAAACCTTTCAAATTCCGTTGCGATCGTACTTTATGAGGCACTCAGGCAGAACGGTTTTTGCGGAATGGAGACCGAAGGCGAGCTTCACAGGCTTAAATGGAAATGAAAATCTTTTAATCTGATTTTAATCTTTCTTCAAAGATGCATTAATGAAACGTTGATAAATTGATATCGTCGACAACAGGTAACAACAATCTACAACATCATTAATAATCTTTACGAAGAGGAGAATACAAAAATGGATAATTTCGAAAAAGTTGAAAAGTTAAGACAGAGAGCAAATGTTTCATACGAGGAAGCAAGAGAAGCTTTGGACGCAGCTAACGGCGATCTTCTCGATGCGATGATCTACCTTGAGAAAAAAGGCAAGGTTGCAGGCAACGACAACGTTGAAAAGTTCACAGGCGAGGTGGTAGATTATCCCGCAGTAAATTCAAAGAAGGATAACTCCGATAAGAAGGAAAAGAAAAACGCCGACGGCAAGAGCGCTGGCGAGAAGTTCTCAGATTTCTGCAAAAAGGCATGGCAGAAGGGTAATGACAATGAGTTCGTGGTAAGACACAAGGACGAAGTGATAATAAGGATCCCCGTTTGGGTTATGATCGTTATCCTTGTATTTACTTTCCACATTACACTTCCCGTAATGCTTATATCCTTATTCTTCAGCTGCAAGTACGGATTTGAGGGTAAGGATGACCTTTCAAAGGTTAACCGTGCAATGGATAAGGCAAGCGATATTGCAGACAATATAAAAGACGAATTTAACAAATAGGAGCAGATAATGAGTACCCGTATTCTGGTGGTGGAAGATGAGGAAAAACTGGCCAGGTTTATAGAACTTGAGCTTATACACGAAGGCTATGATGTCGATAAGGCGGGAGACGGCCGTGTGGCGCTCGATAAGGCGACACAGGAGAATTTTGATCTTATCCTTTTGGATATCATGCTTCCGGGACTTAACGGACTTGAAGTGTTAAGAAGGCTTTCAAAGGATAATCCCACGCCTGTCATTCTTCTTACCGCCAGAGATGCGGTCATGGATAAGGTTGCGGGTCTCGACGCGGGAGCGGTGGATTATATCACAAAACCTTTCGCGATAGAAGAACTCCTTGCACGCATAAGGGTAGCCCTTAAGCTGCACGGAAGACAGTTGAATGCAAATAATGCGGCATCGGATCCTACGGACAGCCGCGAAGAAGGCATTTATACATGGAACGGAGTGGTCCTTGACGAGAAAAAGCACAAGGTGACATACAACGGGCAGGAAATACCTCTTACAAACAGAGAATTTCTGATGCTTGAAACACTTCTTTCCAATAAGGACATTGTTCTTTCACGCGATACATTACTTGAAAAGGTTTGCGGATACGACTATGTGGGTGAGACCAATGTCGTGGATGTATATATAAGATTTTTGCGTACCAAAATAGATGAGACCTTTGGGATCAAAATGATCCAGACCGTAAGAGGAGTTGGATATGTCATCAAATCCGAATAATCAGGAGAGAAGGGTCACCTCCATTACACATAAATTTCAGTGGCTGATAGCGGGCGAAAAGCTTGGAAGAGCATTTTGGGGCAGCATCGGCCTCTTTTTCATTCTGCTTTTCGCATGGGCATTTGAAACGGAATTTTCAATACTGCACACAATAGATTTCAGTCTGGACAGAAGTTTTGTGGGACTTGATTCTTTTTATAAAATCAAATATGAAGTAGCCCGATCCACGGGAGAGGTGCTCCTTACAAGGTCGCTTTTTCCCGAACTTATAGTAATGTTTGCGATATCGGGTTCAGTGTTTGTGTTGAGGGTCTTCGATGTTTTGCTGTCTCTTTCGCGAGAGAAAAGGAAGATAAGAAGGATAATCGCTCCTATAGACGAGATCGCAAAGAAAGCGGATGAGCTTTCAAAACTTGAGTTTTCGGAGGATAAGTATGAACTTCTTGAAAATGCGATATCAAGGATCGAGCCGGACGACAATAAGGAAATACTTCTTCATGATTCCGAACTTCAGGGTATCGAAGATGCGATGAACGGGCTTATATCCCGTATGAAAGAAAACTACCGTCAGCAGGCAAGGTTCGTAAATGACGCTTCACATGAACTTCGTACCCCCATAGCGGTTATTGAAGGATATGCTAACATGCTTTCAAGATGGGGCAAGGAAGACGAGAAAGTTCTGGATGAGTCCATAACAGCCATAAAGAATGAATCCGAACATATGAAGCATCTTGTGGAGCAGCTTCTTTTCCTTGCAAGAGGTGACAGCGGTAAAACAACGCTCAACAAGGAAGATATCGATCTAAACGATGTTATGCGTGAGATATACGAAGAATCCCTTATGATAGACGAAAATCATCCGTACAGGTTCACATGCTGTGCGGAACCGCTGATAATAAGTATAGATGCCGGCCTTGTAAAGCAGGCGGTAAGGATACTTATAGACAATTCCGCCAAGTACACAAAGCAGGGTGATGAGATATTGTTAAGTACCGGGCGGACCGAAGACTACAGACCGTTTCTTCAGGTTCAGGATACCGGTATCGGGATGGCACAGAAGGATGTGGAGCACATGTTTGAACGTTTCTACAGAGCCGATGAAGCCAGAAATACCGAAGGGACCGGGCTTGGGCTTTCGATCGCAAAATGGATAGTCGATAAGCACGGCGGAAAGTTTTCCATTGTATCAAGGACGGATCTCGGTACGAGGATTAGGATAATTCTCTGATATCGTTTTATGCCTTTTAAGGAGGATTTATGAAGTATCCAAAGTTTTTACAGGACGGAGGCAGGATAGGTTTTATTGCGCCTTCATTCGGATGTTCCACATATCCGTACAACGAAAGATTCAACAATGCGCTCAAACATTTCAATGCTCTCGGGTTTAAGACTGTTGAAGGACCAAATGCAAGACTCAGTGCAGGTATAGGAAAGAGTAATACCCCAATGGCTTGCGGCGCAGAGATAAATGAGTTCTTCCTTAATGATCATTCGGATGTGATCATATCGTGCGGCGGCGGAGAACTAATGTGCGAGGACCTTGCGTATGTGGATTTTGCGTCTGTTATGAAGGCCGATCCAAAATGGTACACAGGCTATTCCGACAACACAAACCTTACGTTTTTGCTGCCTACGATATGCGATATTGCAGCAATTTACGGTCCGTGCGTTTCGGATTTCGGCATGGAACCCTGGCATAAGTCCATTCAGGATACATTCGATCTTTTATGCGGGAAAAAGCGTTCTTTTACCAACTATGACGGCTGGGAAAAAGAAGGACTTGAACATGACGGCGATAACCCATTGGCTGCGTATAACATAACAGAGCCGTATTCCCAGAGGATATATGAAGCGAACGAAGCTCATTTTGAAGGAAGACTTATCGGAGGATGCCTTGACTGTCTTGCCAATCTTGTGGGAACGAGGTTTGACATGGTGCCTGCTTTTAATGAAAAGTACAAAGATGACGGTATCATATGGTTTTTGGAAAGCTGCGATCTTAATGTAATGAGCATGAGAAGAGCTCTTTGGAACCTTGATGAGGCGGGCTGGTTTGAACATGTAAAAGGATTTTTGATCGGAAGACCGCTTATGCATGACGATGATTTTGACGGGTTTAAACCCTACGATGCATATACGGGGATCCTTTCAAAATACAATGTGCCGATAATCTATGATATCGACCTTGGGCACCTTTCGCCGATGATCCCGATGGTCTCGGGCGGATATGCAAAGGTTGATGCTTTGGGCAACACTTTTAATATAGAGATGATTTTACGTTAAATTTGTGATATTCTAGGAAATACCGAGTGATTCGGTATTTCCTTTTTTTACGGAGAGAAAAAATGAAGTGGATTAAATTTAGGATCAAAACGATTACGGAAGCAGAGGATATCTTGATAAGCAATCTCTACGATATCGGCCTTGAAGGCGCCCAGATAGAGGATAAAGTGCCGCTCACCGCACTTGAAAAAGAGCAGATGTTTGTGGATATCCTTCCCGATATGCCCGATAACGACGATATCGCCTATATAAGCTGTTTTGTGGAAGACGACGGGACCGTTGACAGGGAAAAGATCGTAAGCGATATAAAAAGCGTTCTTTCTGAAACTGCCGAATATACGGAAGTAGGTGAGGGCAGCGTGGAGGTCTCCGAGACCGAAGATATAGACTGGATAAATAACTGGAAGCAGTTTTTCCATCAGTTTTATGTGGACGATCTTCTGGTCATCCCTTCATGGGAAGAAGTAAAGCCTGAAGACAGGGATAAAAAGATGCTTCATATAGATCCCGGTACGGCTTTCGGGACCGGCATGCACGAGACAACACAGCTTTGTATAAGGGCGCTGAAGAAATATTTAACGCCGGATACCAAACTTCTTGACGTAGGCACCGGTTCGGGCATATTATCTATCGTATCGCTTATGTACGGAGCAAAAGAAGCGGTCGGGACCGATCTTGATCCCTGTGCGATCGACGCATGTTTTGAAAACATGGAGGCAAACGGGATATCAAAAGACAAGTTTAAGGTAATGATAGGAAATATCATAAGCGACAAGGCTGTTCAGGACGAAGTCGGTTACGGTATATACGATATAGTGGTGGCAAATATACTTGCCGACGTACTTGAACCTTTAACACCCGTGATCGTAAAGAACATAAAGCAGGGCGGTATTTATATCACAAGCGGAATAATCGATACAAAAGAAAAAGAGGTTGCCGATTGTATAAAGAATTCAGGTTTTGAAATCATAAGCATCGACAGCAAGGGCGAGTGGCGAGGTATAACCGCAAGGAAGAAATGAGATGAATGTATATCTTGATAATTCGGCTACAACAAGAGTCTATCCGGAGGTTGTAAGCCTGATGAATACGATAATGCTTGAAGATTACGGTAATCCTTCAAGTGTACATATGAAGGGTGTCGAAGCGGAGAAGTATGTTACGGAGGCTTTAACTAAGCTTTCTAAGATATTAAAGGTCAAAGAAAAAGAGATCCTTTTTACATCGGGCGGAACCGAGTCGGATAATACCGCGCTTATAGGAGCGGCGCTTTCTTACCAAAGGCGCGGGAAGCATATCATCACAACAAAGATCGAGCATCCCGCGATACTTAATACGGTTAAGTATCTTGAAACGCAGGGTTTTGAGATCGATCTTCTTTCTCCCGATGAGTACGGTGTGGTTTCTTTGGACGAATTGAAAAGTAAATTAAGACCGGATACGATACTTGTATCCGTTATGCACACCAATAATGAAGTGGGTTCCATTCAGCCCGTAGCAGAGATCTCAAAGATCATAAAGACTTATAATTCCGATATCATTTTTCATGTGGATGCTGTGCAGGGATTTTCTAAAGCGCATATCTATCCGGCCAGGTTGGGAATAGATATGTTGAGCATAAGCGGGCACAAGATCCACGGACCAAAGGGGATCGGTGTTTTATATGTAAGTGAAAAGGTAAGGCTTAAACCCATAACCTTCGGCGGAGGCCAGCAAAACGGAATGCGTTCTGGTACTTTGAATGTTCCGGGCATTGCGGGAACAGCGCTTGCGGCTGAAATGATAACCTCGGGGATGGATGAAAAGATATCAAAATTATACGGTCTTAAAGAGTATTTTCTTTCGGAAGTATCAAAGATCGACAATGTTTCGATAAACGGAGTAAAAAGGGGTAAAGACGGTTCTTTGGCCGTAAAAGATACTGCTCCTCATATCATGAATATTTCCGTAAGAGGGCTTCGAAGCGAGGTAATGCTTCATGCTCTTGAGGAAAAAGGAATATATGTATCGGCAGGTTCTGCGTGCTCATCGCATTCCAAAAAGGAATCCTCGACTCTTAAGGCTATGGGTGCAGACGCACAGACGATGGACGGTGCGCTTCGTATAAGCATGTCCGAGTTTACCACCGGGGAAGAGATAGATTACGTGCTTGATACCTTAAGGGAGATCATCCCGTTCTATGCAAGATTTACACGTAAATAGGGACTTTGACAGCGGAGGGTGTATGGAAAGTAATTCCCGTGAAAACCGCATAATGATAATAAAAACAACCGCATTGGCCATACTTTTTGCGGTTCTTTTGTTTACAAGAATTTATGATATCACGATCCTTCCGTTCGGATATCATATGGACGAAGCGGGAGCCGGATATGATGCAAGATGCCTTGCCGAGTACGGTACGGACAGGTATTCTAAGTCTTGGCCTTTATATCTTACCAACTACGGTCCCGGGCAGAGCAGTTTATATGCATTTATCTGTGCTTTTCTTTTTAAGATTTTCGGATACAGTAAATTTCTTTTGCGTCTGCCTTCTGTGATTTTTTCGGTATTTACGTTTATATTCGGTGTAGATCTGACGGACAGGTGTTTCGGAAAAGATAAGTTTTACGGCATACTTTCCGGTTTTTTGGTGGTCATCTGTCCATATTTTGTGCTGGCTTCAAGGATCGGACTTGATTGTAATCTGATGCTTGGGATGTCGGTTATCTTTCTTGATATCTTTGCATTGATCCTTGAAAAAGAAAAACCGGGACTTTGGATGTATGCACTTTTGGGTGTTATCGGCGGACTTGTCTTATATACATATGCGCTTTCTTATATCATCCTTCCGATCTTTCTTTTGTTTATGTTTTTATATACACTTCGCACGAATAAGTTTAACCTCAAGGGATGGCTTGTAATGGCCGTTCCGCTTTTTATACTGGCTTTTCCGCTTATCCTGATCCAGCTTATCAATATGATGGATCTTCCCGAGAAAAAACTCGGCATATTTACGCTTACAAAGCTTATAAGATACCGTGGCGGGGAATTTGAAAAGCCGTATCTTTTAAAATTTAATTATTTTTTGGAAGTGTTTTTAAAAGGCGACGATCTTTTGTTTGATTCGATCCCGGGGTTTCCCAATCTGTACAGATGGAGCATATATCTTATACCGATCGGATTATTAAGAGAGATCATAAGATTGATATACGGAAACGTTAAAAGAAAATACAGTGCGTGCAGCATCGTACTTCTTTGGTTTGTTTCTGTATTTATACTCGAAAACTTAATTTCGGTGGCTACGTATACCGCAAACGCGATCTTTTTCTCGGCGGTATTCATGACGGTAAGCGCCTGCGAGGGTGTTGTTTTACTGATAAAGAAGATCTTTTATAAGAACTTAAGGATCGAAAAATTTATTATACCGGTGATCCCGGCGGTAACGGTTATACTTTATGCTATTGATGCTTTTGGATTTTTCGCTTATTATTACGGAGAATACACGAAGGACACCTATCCTCAGGTATATTTCGGTAATGCGGTCTATGATGCCTTTGAATATATAGAAAGCGACCCGGTCCTTTCAACGAAGGAGACTTATACCGGGGAGGCGGCGATATATTATCTTCTCGAAAGCGGAGCTTCGCCTAATGTTGTGGAAGATCCCGTAAATTTTACATACAATACGGCTGGAGTGATCGGAAAGTACCACTTCGGGGCGCTTCCCGAGATAGAAGACGATTGCAATTACGTCACCGCTTACGGAAAATATGAAGAATATAAGGAAGAGTTGAGCGAAAGAGGTTTTGAGTCTATTGAGTTTTCGGAATGTGAACTCTGGTATAAACGGTGATATTGGAAAGTAGGAAAAATATGTTTACATCTTTTATGATCAAGTATGCCGAAATAGGCATTAAGGGAAAAAACAGATATCTTTTTGAGGATGCCCTCATAAGACAGATCAAGTACGCACTCAAAAAGTGCGATGGCGAATTTGTGATCACGAAGACTCCCGGCAGGATATATCTTGATGCGGAGACCGATTTTGATTATGACGACGTTCTTGAAAAACTTTCATGCGTGTTCGGTGTCTGGGGAATCTGCCCCATCGTGAGGGTTCCCGTCTGTGAGCCCGAAGAACTCTACAAGGCTTGTATCGATTATTTTGACAAGGTTTATCCCGACAAGAAAAAGACCTTCAAGGTCTTCTCGCGCCGTTCCAATAAAAGCTATCCGCTTGATTCAATGGAATTGAATGCCGAGGTCGGCGCGGCACTTTTGGACGCTTTTCCCGAACTTTCCGTGGATGTGCACAATCCCGAGATAGTGCTTACGGTCGAAGTAAGAGACAGGATATATTTGTATTCCGAGATGATACCCGGTCCCGGCGGTATGCCTGTCGGTACAAACGGAAAAGGAATGCTTCTTCTTTCGGGAGGTATCGATTCTCCCGTATCGGGCTGGATGGTCGCAAAAAGAGGCCTTAAGATCGATGCGGTTTATTTCCACGCTCCGCCATATACGAGCGAAAGAGCCAAACAGAAGGTTGTGGATCTTGCCAAAAAGGTTTCAAAGTATACGGGACCGATCTATCTTCATGTGGTGAACTTTACGGAAATCCAGCTTGCAATATACGAAAACTGTCCGCATGATGAGCTTACCATCATCATGCGAAGATATATGATGAGAATAGCGGAGATGATAGCAAAAGAAACCGAGTGCAATTGCCTTATTACCGGCGAGTCCATCGGTCAGGTCGCAAGCCAGACCACCCAGTCGCTTGCGGTCACCAATGAGGTATGTACGCTTCCCGTGTTCAGACCGCTTATCGCTTTTGATAAAGAAGATATAGTGAATATCTCAAAGAAGATAGATACCTATGAGACAAGTATCCTCCCGTTTGAGGACTGCTGTACGATCTTTGTGGCCAAGCATCCCGTCACAAAGCCCAATTTAAACGTTATCAAGAAACACGAGCAGGTACTTGCCGATACTATCGACGATATGATCAAAAGAGCAATGGATACAAAAGAACTGATAATAGCGACAGATACCGAATAAAAAAAGAACTGAAAAATTTAATTTTCAGTTCCCAAAGTACTTTTCGGTTGAAGTTGATCAAATTGTTAATAGTTTCTTTTATTCATCCCGGCAGCCTTAGGGCTGCCGGGTGAAATATATCGCATTACATCATGTAAGGCTTGAGTACTTCAAGAACCTCTTCTGCATTGCCTTCGGCATGGATGTTTAAGTCGATAGGCTTGGAAAGATCAAGACTGAAGATACCCATAATGGACTTTGCGTCGATTACGTATCTGCCTGATACAAGATCAAAGTCATAATCAAATTTGGTAATATCGTTTACGAAAGATTTTACCTTGTCGATGGAATTTAAAGAAATCTGTACTGTTTTCATATTATTGTACCTCCTGATTTGTGAATCCTTTAAACTTCAACCTTCGCCTTCATCATAAGGAAAACCTTTTCTTTTGTCAATGATAAAAAATTAACAAAAATGAAAGAGAAAAAAATGAAAACTGTGGCATTTCATAACTTAGGCTGTAAAGTTAACGATTACGAAACCGACATAATGCAACAAAAATTCACGGAAAACGGTTTCCGCGTTGTGCCATTTACTCAAAAAGCGGACGTTTTTGTAATAAATACGTGTACCGTAACAAATATTGCGGATCGAAAAAGCCGTCAGATGTTACATAGGGCAAAAAAACTGAATCCGGAAGCTGTTGTAATTGCCGTAGGCTGTTATGTTCAGACTGCAGGAGAAAAGGTTTTAAAAGACGAATCGATCGATATTGCGATCGGAAACAACAAAAAGGCCGATATCATAAACATTTTAAACGAGTATTTAAAGAATAACAGGCAAGATACTCATGCCGGTATCATCGATATTAACAAAACATCTGAGTATGAATCGATGTTCCTTACCGATACTGCCGAGCGCACACGGGCATATATCAAGATCCAGGACGGATGCGACCAGTTCTGTTCGTACTGCCTGATCCCCTATGCCCGCGGAAGAGCGAGAAGCCGTGACGAGGCGGATATCCTTGAAGAGATAAAAGGACTGGCCGGCAAGGGATATCGTGAATTTGTACTGACGGGCATTCATGTAAGTTCGTACGGTTTAGACAGAATAGTCAATAACGGCAGAAAAGCCGAATTTAATACAATGGGACGGGAATGGACCAATGAATATCTGATCGGTCTTTTAAACGAAATAGATAATATCGACGGAGTTAAGCGCATTCGTTTAAGTTCTCTGGAACCGAGGATCATGACAGAGGAGTTTGTGAGCCGGATATCAAAGGTCGGCAAGCTCTGTCCTCATTTTCATCTGTCTCTTCAGTCCGGTTCCGATGCCACACTTAAACGCATGAACAGAAAATATACTGCGGAAGAGTTTATGGAAGGCGTTAAACGATTAAGAAAATACTTTGACGACCCGGCGATCACGACCGATATGATCGCAGGCTTTCCGGGTGAGACCGAAGAAGAATTTAAGGAAAGTTTTTCTTTTGCCAAAGATGTTTCTTTTTATGAAATGCATGTCTTTAAGTACTCAAAGCGAAAGGGCACTGCAGCCGAGAAACTTCCCGACCAGGTAAAGGATGAGATAAAAGAACAAAGAAGCCACATGCTTATCGCGCTTCGTGACGAGCTTTCCAAGGATTTCAGGCAAAGATACATAGGCAAAAGCCGTCCGGTCCTTTTTGAAGAAAGAGTTTTGATCTGCGGAAAGAGTTATATGGTGGGTCATACTCCCGAATACATAAAGACCGCAGTCCTGACGGATGCGCCTCTTGAAAATGAGATCCGGGATGTCACTCTTTCATCTTTCCTGACCGATGAGATCCTGATCGGTACCTTATAAAGTGAAACGCCTTAAAGATCCTTAATTTGCGCGGGTGATTTCATTAATAATAGGTTAAGAATCGGGGCGTAACTTGAATTTATGCGGATATTAAGATAATATTGTTTAAGTAAAAGATGTTTGAGGGTTATTAAATATACAGGAGGCCGATATGGCAGATTTAGGTGCAACACAGGTATTGAAGGTAGTACAGGACAAGCCCATGAGTGTGGACGATATCCTTGAGATCGTCTACAAGGCCAATAAAGAGAAGGGATACGATGCTGTTAATCAGATAACGGGATATCTGGTTTCCGACGATCCCACATATATTACTTCTTATAATGACGCAAGAAAGCTTGTAAGGCGTCTTGAACGTGACGAGATCATAGAAGAACTTATTTCATCTTATGTTAAGAGTAAGGGTTGGGACAAAAATTAATGCGCATTTTGGGGCTTGATTTCGGATCAAAAACAGTAGGGGTTGCGGTGAGCGACCCTTTACTTATGACAGCGCAAGGCGTCGAGATCATAAGACGTAAGGAAGAGAATAAATTAAGAAAGACACTTGCACGCATAGAAGAATTGATCACCGAATACGAGGTTACCGAGATCGTGCTGGGTCTTCCGCTTAATATGGACGATACGGAAGGGGAACGCGCAAGACTTTCAAGAGAATTTAAAGATATGCTTGAGAGGCGTACCGGACTTAAGGTTACGATGTGGAATGAACGGCTTACAACAGTCGAAGCCGATGAGATAATGGATGAAGCGGGGATAAAAAAGGCAGATCGCAAGGAATATGTGGACATGATCGCCGCACAGTTGATCCTCGAGGGATATATGGAATACGGGAGAAAGTGAATGGAGACTATAGTTCTTACCGGTAATGAAGGCGATAAGATAGAATTTTATGTGTTGGAAAAGACCACTTTGGGTGGTGTTGATTATATGTTGGTAACAGACAGCGAAGACGAAGACGGCGAGGCGTATGTGCTTAAAGATCTGTCGAAGACTCAGGATACGGAAGGGGTTTATGAGATCGTAGACGACGAGACGGAGCTTGAGGCAGTGGGCCAGGTGTTCAAAAGTCTCCTTGATGATATCGACATCGTAGAATAGTAACGGATAGGAGTTTTAATTGAATAACGAGACGAAAAATAATGCCGGGAAGCTTAAGATAATACCCTTGGGCGGCCTTGAGCAAATCGGAATGAACATTACTGCCTTCGAGTACGGGGACAGTATAATTGTGGTGGATTGCGGTCTTGCATTTCCCGAAGGCGATATGCTGGGAATAGACCTTGTGATCCCCGATGTAACATATTTAAAAGAAAATATCGACCGCGTGAAGGGCTTTGTGATAACGCACGGTCACGAAGATCATATCGGAGGACTTCCCTATGTGCTTAGGGAGGTAAACGTTCCGATCTATGCCACAAAGCTTACGATGGGCATAATAGAGAAAAAGTTATCGGAAACCGAAGATCTTTTAAAAAGGATCAAAAGAAAAGTCATTAAGTTTGGACAGTCCGTCAACATGGGTGAGTTTCGTGTTGAATTTATAAGGACCAATCACTCTATAGTGGACGCTGCGGCTTTGGCCATCTTTTCGCCTGCCGGAACGGTGATCCATACGGGTGATTTTAAGGTTGACTATACGCCTGTTTACGGAGATTCCATAGATCTTGAAAGGTTTGCATCGCTTGGAAAGAAGGGTGTTCTTGCACTTTTATGCGATTCCACAAATGCGGAAAGGCCCGGATTTACTCCTTCGGAAAGAACGCTTGAGCATACATTTGACACGATCTTTAGTGAGCATAGGAATACAAGGATAATGATCGCTACGTTTGCCTCGAATGTAGACAGAGTACAGCAGATCATCAATGCCGCATTTAAGTACGGTCGAAAGGTTGCTGTAGAAGGCCGTTCGATGGTAAGCATCATAGATATCGCAACCGAGCTTCATCGCATAAGCATACCCGAGAATACTCTCGTAAGCATAGATGAGATCAAGAATTATCCGCCCGAGAAAACGGTCCTGATCACTACCGGAAGCCAGGGCGAGAGTATGGCGGCTTTATCGAGAATAGCATTCGGGACTCATAAGAAGATATCGGTCGGGGCGGGTGATACGGTCGTTTTCTCTTCAAATCCGATCCCGGGTAACGAGAAGGCGGTCACAAAGATCATAAACGAGCTTCTTTTAAAAGGCGCTGATGTTATTTTTCAGGATGCCCATGTTTCGGGACATGCCTGCAGGGAAGAGATAAAGCTTATTTATTCGCTTGTGCAGCCTAAGTACTCGGTTCCCGTTCACGGAGAGTACAAGCATCTTTATGCTCAGGCAAAACTTGCGGGTGAATTGGGAATTCCGAAAGAAAATATTTTTATCTTGCGCTCCGGTGATATACTTGAATTGGATGAAAACGGTGCGGAAATAACAGGAAAGGCTCCTGCCGGAGCGTTGTATGTGGACGGTCTGGGTGTCGGAGATGTCGGAACATCGGTTTTAAAGGACCGTTTAAGACTTGCGGAAGACGGTATAGTCATATCCACCATAGTTGTTGATGAATATTCGGGTTCTCTTCTTTCGGGACCGAATGTTATCACGCGGGGTGTCATATATGTAAAAGAATCCGAGGAGGTTATAGCCGAGGCCAGAAATATGCTGACCGAAGCGGTAACCGCGGCATATGATAAGGGAATTTCGGATTGGGGAAGATTAAAGAATATTATGAGCAGTACGCTCTCTGATTTCTTCTGGAAGAAATACAAGAGACGTCCTATGATATTACCGATAATAATGGATGTGTGAGGTGTTTGACATGACGGATCTTTCCAACATTGCCCAAAATGTTATCAATGCATTAAAGGATACGGTGGAATACAAAGAATATGAGGAAGCTTTGGCAGAGCTTACCAAAGATCCAGCACTATATAAAAGAGTCAATGAAATGCGCGACAAGAACTTTTCCCTGCAGCAATATGACGGGGACGACATTCTTGATCTTATGGATGCATTGACCAATGAGTACGAAGATGTTATAAATTTGGAGATAACGGGTAGGTTTATCGAGGCAGAAGCCAATGTCTGCACTCTTATAAGAAACTTTACCCATATGGTTACGGAAGGGTTGGATTTCGATTTATGACGGTTAAACAGATTTCTGAAATAGTTACATCCATAATATCGCTTGCCATTAAGATAGTGGTGGTAGTATGGCTGGTCAATTTCATATATGCAAAGACCATGGAAGCATATGATTTCGGATACAGGGTATTTACCGAGGCTCCGGTCTCTCCCGCACCGGGAAGGGAAGTCAATTTTTCGGTGACAGAGGGAAAAAGTGAGAAATCCATTGCGGAAAGTCTTGAAGAAAAGGGACTTGTAAGGGATGCAAATCTCGCTTATTTACAGATCATGCTCTCCGAATACCACGAAACATTAAAACCCGGTATGTATGTACTTAATACTTCACAGACGGTCGAGGAAATGATGGCGATAATGGGTGCCCCGGAAGAGGAGTCACAAGAAGAGGAAGACGAGGAATAAAAGTTTATGATAGTCGATGAGCGTATGGCGGCTTTTATCAATTCTTTTGCGTCGCCGAATTCCGCTTTTCTTGAAGATCTGGAAAAATATTCTCTTGAAACGGCTGTACCGATAATCAGAAAGGAAATGCAGACTTTGATAAAGTTTCTGCTTGCCGAAAAGGCACCTTGTAAAATTCTTGAAGTCGGCACAGCCGTTGGTTTTTCTACAATTTTGATGGCGGAAAATTCAAAGGATTCAAAAATAACCACAATAGAAAAGTATGAAAAACGCATACCTTTGGCAAAAGAAAATTTTAAAAAATCGGGTTATGGCGACAGGATCACCCTTCTTGAAGGAGACGCGGCGGATATTTTAAAGGAACTTTCAGCCGGATACGATCTTATTTTCATGGATGCGGCAAAGGCCCAATACATTAACTTTTTCCCGGATGTATTAAGGCTTTTAAATCCCGGAGGGATCCTTCTTTCCGACAATGTCATGCAGGAAGGAGATATCTTGGAATCGCGTTACGCGGTTGAAAGAAGAAACCGTACCATATATGCCCGTATGAGGGATTATCTTTACGAACTTACACATAATGACGAACTTACGACCGTGATATTACCAGTCGGTGACGGGGTGACCGTAAGCGTCAGAAAGAAATGAAATGAAAAAACCTGAACTTTTGGTACCGGCGGGAAGTCTCGATGTACTTAAGACCGCGGTCAATTACGGTGCGGATGCCGTATTCATAGGAGGAGAAGCCTTTGGGCTTCGCGCAAAAGCCAAAAACTTCGGCCCCGACGAGATGGCCGAGGGTATTTTGTATGCCCATGAGCACGGGGCAAAGGTTCATGTTACTGCCAATATACTGGCACATAATTACGATCTGGACGGTGCAAGACAGTATTTTAAAGAACTTAAGGAACTTAAACCGGATGCTCTTATCATAGCGGATCCGGGTATGTTTATGATGGCACGGGAGATTTGTCCCGAGATAGATATTCATGTTTCAACCCAGGCCAACAACACAAATTACGATACATTCAATTTCTGGTATAAGCTCGGAGCAAAAAGAGTTGTTGCCGCAAGAGAGCTTTCATTAAGAGAGATAAAAGAGATCCGTGAGCATATCCCCGACGATAAGGAGATAGAGTGCTTCATACACGGTGCGATGTGCATTTCGTATTCCGGAAGATGCCTGCTTTCAAATTATTTTACGGGTCGGGATGCAAACCGCGGAGCATGCACGCATCCATGCAGATGGAAATATGCGGTTGTGGAAGAACAGCGTCCCGGGGTATATCTTCCGGTTTATGAAAATGAGCGAGGAACCTTTATCTTTAATTCCAAGGATTTAAATATGATAGGCCACATTCCCGAACTTATGGATGCCGGGATCGACAGCTTTAAGATCGAGGGCCGCATGAAGACTGCTTTATATGTGGCAACGGTCGCGCGCACCTACAGAAAAGCCATAGACGATTACATGGAATCAAAAGAGAAATACCTTGCCAATATGGACTGGTACAACGAGGAGATATCAAAGTGTACCTACAGGCAGTTTTCAACCGGTTTTTATTACGGTAAGCCCGATGAGACGAGTCAGGTATACGACAATAACACATATATCAACGAATATATATATCTGGGTACGGTCGAGAAGGATGACGAAAAGCCGGACTATGTAGTGTTTGAGCAAAAGAACAAGTTCTCGGTCGGCGAAGAGATCGAGATCATGAAACCGACGGGTGAGAATGTTTTTATAAAGGTTTTGGATATAAACGATTCGGAAGGTAATTTTCAGGAGAGCGCCCCGCATTCGAGACAGGAACTTCATGTTAAATTTTCACAAAAACCCTGTCCGGGAGATATCTTAAGACGAAAAAATACTGAAATTTAAACGGCAGTCTGTTTTTTTATTGACCGTTAAGCGTTCGATGGAGTAAAATCCATTGAGAAACAACATATGTAGGTTTCAGTGGAGAGAGCCAATGTCAAATTCGGTTAATGTAGAAGAAATATTTGCGAAAAATGTATTTACAGTAGCCAAGATGCGCGAATATCTGCCCGAAGAAGTGTTTAACGAGGTTATGCACATCCGCGAAGAGGGTGGAGAACTTCCGCTCAAGACAGCCGATATTGTTGCCAACGCCATGAAGGACTGGGCAGTCAAAAACGGTGCAACACACTACACACATTGGTTCCAGCCGCTTACGGGAGTTACCGCCGAAAAGCATGACGCATTCATAAAGCATCCCGATGAGGAAGGCAGATGTATGCTTGAATTTTCCGGCAAAGAACTCATAAAAGGAGAATCCGATGCATCAAGTTTTCCTTCGGGAGGACTTCGTGCGACCTTTGAAGCCAGAGGTTACACGGCATGGGATATGACCAGCCCCGCTTTTCTTAAAGAAGATGCCATAGGCACCATTCTCTGTATTCCCACGGCTTTCTGTTCTTACAAGGGCGAAGCTCTCGATATGAAAACCCCGCTTCTTCGTTCGATGGAAGCTGTTAATACCCAGGCAATAAGATTATTAAGACTTTTGGGAAATACCACGTCCAAGAAGATCACCGCTTCGGTAGGACCCGAGCAGGAATATTTCCTTGTAGACAGGAAAAAGTACTTACAGCGTGAAGATCTTATTTTTTCGGGACGTACTCTTTTCGGAGCAAACGCACCCAAGGGTCAGGAACTTGACGATCACTATTACGGCACGATCCAGGAAAGGATCGGAGCCTATATGAATGACTTAAATAAAGAGCTTTGGAAACTTGGTGTGACCGCAAAGACACAGCACAATGAGGTCGCTCCGGCACAGCACGAGCTTGCGCCGATCTATGAAACAGCCAATATAGCGATGGATCACAACCAGCTCATCATGGAGCTTATGAAGAAGGTTGCAACCCGCCACGGACTCGCATGTCTTCTTCACGAAAAGCCTTTTAAGGGAGTTAACGGTTCCGGCAAGCACGATAACTGGTCGCTTAATACGGATGATGGCATAAATCTTCTGGATCCGGGTGACTCGCCCAATGAAAACATTCAGTTTCTTTTGGTACTTTCATGTATCATCAAGGCTGTTGACACTCATGCCGATCTTCTTGCGCAGAGCGCCGCATGTGTCGGTAATGATTCAAGACTTGGAGGTAATGAAGCGCCTCCTACGATAATTTCCGTATTTCTGGGCGAGCAGCTTGAAGATGTTGTAAGACAGATAATAGAATTCGGTGAGGCCAATAACTTAAAAGAAGGAAAGACTTTCAAGTCGGGTGTTTCCACACTTCCCGATTTTGAGATGGATGCAACCGACAGGAACCGTACATCGCCGTTTGCTTTTACAGGCAATAAGTTTGAATTCCGATCTGTCGGAAGTTCGGAATCCGTAGGAAGCCCCAACATCGTCATGAACACGATAGTTGCGGAAGTATTCTCCGATGTGTGTGATGTGCTTGAAAAAGCCGATGATGTCAAGACGGCCGTTCATGATATGATCACAAAGAACTTTACCGAACATCAGAGGATAATATTCAGCGGTGACGGTTATTCCGATGCATGGCGCGAAGAAGCCGCAAAAAGAGGACTTGTCAATATTAAGTCCATGATCGATTCGATAGATACTCTCACGACCGAGAAATCGGTTAAGCTCTTTGAGAGGTTTGGCATCTTTTCGGGTGCGGAGCTTGAATCGAGAGCCGAGATCTTATACGAGACATACACAAAGACGGTCAATATCGAAGCCCGTACAATGATCGATATGGCTTCAAAGCAGATAATTCCGTCCGTTGCCACATATTCGGGTGAGCTTGCAACTGCCGTAAACGAGATGATAAAGGCAGGAGTTACACCTGTTGTGCAGATGGGACTTCTTAACGATATCAATAAAGAACTTACCGCTATGGATGTTGCGCTTGTAACGCTTAAGAGTTTAAGAGAAGAAGCGATCACATACAGATCGCAGAAAGAGCGCGCGTTCTTTTTCAGGGAAAAGGTTGTGCCTGCTATGGAAGCATTAAGGGCTCCCGCAGACCGGCTTGAGAGGATGGTCGATAAGAAGGTTTGGCCGTTCCCCACATATGCGGACCTTATGTTTGAAGTTTGATCGAGTTTAATGTACAATACATGTCATACATGTAATGATAAACAATCATAATCTAAGGAGGTTTTAATAATGGCATTAGTTACTACAACCGAAATGTTCAAGAAGGCCTATGACGGCGGTTACGCCATCGGTGCTTTCAACGTTAACAACATGGAGATTGTTCAGGGTATTACCGAAGCAGCCGGTGAGTTAAAGAGCCCTGTTATTCTTCAGGTTTCCAAGGGTGCTCGTGCATACGCCAATCACACTTATCTTGTAAAACTTGTGGAGGCAGCGGTTATCGAAAATCCCGATATCCCGATCGCACTTCACCTTGATCACGGCGATACATTCGAACTTTGCAAGTCCTGTATCGACGGAGGTTTCACATCTGTCATGATCGATGCTTCTTCAAAGCCTTTCGAAGAAAACATCGCACTTACAAAGCAGGTTGTTGAATACGCTCACGCTCATGGCGTAGTAGTAGAAGCAGAACTTGGTACTCTTGCAGGTATCGAAGACGAAGTTGTTGTA
>JAEEGL016050291.1_pt1 | contig 67661 bp, 61 predicted proteins | sample 9134231 | NCBI WGS metagenome assembly JAEEGL01 (sample SAMN16246548, study PRJNA631951) | gut metagenome | biome: gut microbiome; feature: rumen; material: fiber-attached | host: Bos | place: Iran: Karaj | collected 2018-10 | reverse complement strand
GTTTTTATCGTGCAGCACAATACACTCTGATCTAAAGAAAGCACCGCAGGAATTCAACCATTCCTGCGGTGCTTCTGTTTTCTCCATTTCTGTCATACAACATCAGATTTCTTCAATCCCGATGCCCTTCAAATACTGATAAGTCCCGTCATAGTATTCCGGCAAGCGGGTGCTGTCCTCCCAAAAACCGCTTGGGTTCTTATTCGGATTACCAGTCGGCACGCAGATCACCATACCGGCTCTGGCGCGGGTGAGCAGCACGCGGTACGCATTCAGCATGTATTTCATGCGTTCCTGCTTGCTCTCACTGTTTCCTGTCAGCTCGTTCCATTTCGTATTACCGTTGAACGTGTAGTAGCGCCATTTGCCGTGATCGCAGCGCATATCTGCATCCCAGAGCAGACAAGTGTAGTCCAGTTCCAGTCCCTGCACCTGAATCTCGGTGGCAGCGTCCTCCAGATAATTCGACGATCTGGTATCGGATTTGTCCTCAAGGAACCAGTGAACGGCATTTTCATCACCGGATGGCAGGATATGAACAGCCAGCGGCTTGAATCTCGCGGATTCCTTTGTCACCAGAACGCCGGTACGCTCTGTGCCGCGCACCTTTTCATGCAGCCATCTGCGCGCCGTTGCCATATCGCGTGTCAGCATGATCGGATACTTGTCCTTGATCTCCTGATACAGCGCCGCAGCGGAATCATCAAAGGACAGCAGCGCATGAACGAATGCTGACAGCTTTTCCGCACGATAGGACCGCAGCGAAACAGCCAGATGCAGGCTTTCGGAATAGGTGACATTGGGATTGTCCTTCAGCAGCTCATTCACCTTGCCCTCGGCGTATTCCGCATCAGTCAGCTTCGGCGAGATATACACATTCCAGTGCGGGAACATCTCATTCAGCGCTTTGATCCATTCCGAAATGCCTGCTTCTCCAGTGTTGATCTCCTGACCGCCGCCGACAAGGCAAATGATCGTCGCCCAGTCCTCGCGCTGATCGAGCGACCAGATCAGAAACGCCGCTTCCGACATCGGGAAGTTCGGCACCTTCAGCTTGTTGCCGTATGTGCCGCCGCGTTTCAGATAGTCTGCAAGTCTCTTGTGCGTCCATGATCGCTGCGCCTCGTCGAAGATCGCAACGTGCTCGACTTCTCCGAATCCGGCGTGTTCCATTTTCACGGCCTTTTCCGGATCTATTTCAAGGATGCCGTTCTCAACCGGATTTTTGATCTTTGCAAGCATATTGTCACGGTAACGGTGAATCATCTGAATGGATTTTCCGACCTCGCGGCGAGAATCGGTCTTGTTCTTTTTGATATTCTGCTCGCGGCAGCGTTCATAGTTATCCCTTGCCAGTGCTTCGGTCAGCACCGCGACAAGCGGGCCGTTGCCGGAAAGATACACCGCGCCTTCATCCTCGACCGGCTCATCATGCCCCTGATAGGTCTGCTTGATCGCAACATCCAGACCGACCAGCGTTTTTCCCGCGCCGGGAACGCCCGTCACAAAGCAGATGCTTTTCTTTTGCTGTGCCTTGCTCTCATGGATTACATCCAGAACATAAGCGATCGTCTGGTCAGTATATACCTGATCAGCTTCGTGCCGCGTGATATTCTCGACGGAGTGGCTCTCATACAGTGATCTGGCAGCCTCGATGATCGTCGGTGTCGGAGCATACGGGCTGATGATCCAGCGGCTGTCAATCGGGGGCTCATTCGGAAACTTTTGCAGCACAGAGGATATTACATCAAACAGTCCGGCAGCGCCTGTCACCAGCGGATTCACAACTTTATCGTCATACACAGACATCTGCACGACCGACGATGCGTTCCGATATTTCGTCGCAATCAGAACCGGCGCAATGATATGCTCCTGACTGAATTTATGGAAGTTTTTGAGATCCAGCGCATAGTCCAGAACCTGATCGACGTCCGCTTCCAGAATCTGTGATTCGCCCACCTTGAATTCGAGACAGAAGATGATGCCGCGCAGAAGCAGTACAACGTCAATGCGCTTGCCGAGCCGCGGAATGTCATATTCAAAGATGATCCGGCCGTCAGTGTCCAGCCGGCGCACGAGCTCTCGCATGATCGAGATTTCGCCCTTCCACGCGTCGCGCGTCGTTGTGCGTGCATCGCCGTGGTAATGATCGCACAGCAGTCCGAGGATTGCGTTCTCGTCTTCACGCAGGAAATCCGAAAAGCTGTTATGATACAGGCAGCGCGGGCTTTCGGTCATCGTTCTCATCTCCTTTGTCACGTGTTTACATATAGTGTATCACAATTCGTATTGGAAATCAAGTATGATTCGTAAAAGGAACCGGCAGAGCAACACGCTCTGCCGGTTCTTCTTGTCACTGATTGTTGCTGCCGTCCTCGCTAGAGCCCTTCTGTATCAACGGCTCCTGCTCCAATTGCTCGATTTCGTGATCAATCCAGCTGAAGAGATTCATCCTTAAGACTGAGTAAAACTCGTCAATATATCTTGCGTTCTCTTTCCTGATTGCAGCATCCACACGTTCTGTGTCATATTCCATAACCGTGCGGAATTTTCTCAGAAAATCAAGAGAATGGATACGGTAATCGGAAATAACGCTTTTGGACGGGTAGGTTTCATGCTCCGGATGTACTTCAACCTCGTACTCCTGCGGAAAAGCATCCTGCCAGTTGCGGTAATCATCTTCTGAAATCTGTTCTGTCTTCCACAACTTCCATTTCTCCAGCCATTTTTGCATGGCTTCGCTCAGCACCTCGTTCGTAGAACGGATACCGATGGACTGGCGCAGATCGCGCGTGATATCAGCCTGAATCTCCACTGGAACAATATAGCCGGCTGTTTCCGCTTCAAACAGAATGTGCATGATATCCGCGATACTCTCGATCTTGCGATCATAGAGCGCTGTCACATCAACGCCAAGTGCTGCTGCGATTTCCTGAAGTTTCTCTTCATTCGGCGTGCGCTTGTCTCCTTCATAATGTCGGACGGCAGCATCTGTTATATGGCATTTCGCTCCTAAATCCGATGAAGATATTCCCTTGCGGAGTCGAATCTCGCGTATTTTTGTTCCCGTGGAACGATTTCCGCCATTTTTTTTGGAAAATAACCACTCAAACACAAAAAAACCTCCTATTAGGGCTTGACAAAATAGAAAACAGGTGCTATAATAAAAATACCGATACAGAATTGTTGCGGCAAAACAAGATCGATACAAGGCTGTATTCTTGTGCGCCAACACAATGGATACCACAACACAAAAGGAGGAAAAACAATGAAAAAAGCAAAGCCGCCTGATAAGCACCATGAATGCCTCACGCTGCGCGTAGAGGACTGCGCCAATATCCTTGGCATCAGTCTTTCGTCGGCGTATTCGCTGGTCGAACAGGCATATATCAATCATGCGCCGTTCAAAGTCCTGCGAATCGGAAAGAGCTATCGCATTCTCAAAGCATCGTTCTTCGATTTCGTGGAATGCAGAATAGAAACGCCGGATTCATAAAGGAGGGATTATCATGGATACAGTAAACAATCCGCACACCGACTGTCTGACCGTCGATGTCAAAACCTGTGCGCAGATGCTGGGTTTAGGACTGCGCAGCACTTATCGCCTGGTCGAGCAGTCGTACCGGGAAAAACAGCCGCTGCGGGTCCTGCGCTTCGGGACAACCTACCGGATTGTCACGAAATCTATTCTGACTCTTGTATACGGTAATACAGGAGGCTGATCGAAATGGCCACGATCACATCAAAACAGCGAGCAAACGGTCTGGTATACTATATAGTGTATAACCATACCGAAGAGGACGGAAGCAGAAAACAGAAATGGATCCGCTGTAACTCCCTGCACGATGCCCGTCTGCTGCTACCGGAAATCGAGGATTATGAACACCGGAATCTGATCTATCCGATTCCGCAGGAAAACCAACAATACCGGATTGCAGCCAAGGCGAAAAAAGCCCCCATCGAAATCGGCGCCGGGATCACCGTAAAGCAGCTGATCATGGAATACATGGATCACCGCTGCAAAAACGGATTCTGGGAAGCCGCGACCTGTCAATACAACGAATCGCTCAGCAAAAACTATATCTATCCTTATATCGGGGACTATCTGATTGTTAAGATCCAACCGCGGGATCTGCAACTATTCTACAACGATCTGCCGAATCACGAGGCTGTGCGGCAGCGGAAAATGGATTCTGTCACAAAGATCACCAAACGCACAGTAAGAGAGATTCACAAGATCATCCGTCCCGCTTTTGCCTATGCCGTCAATCTCGGCTATATCAAATTCAATCCGGCGAACGACCTGGAACAGCCGAAGCTGGAAATGAAAAAGCGTGAGCAGTGGACAGAGGAAGAAGTCAAGAAAGCGATCGAACTCTGTGATGACCCCGATCTGCGGCTGATGATGCAGGTAATGTACTGCGCAACAGCCCGCAGCGGGGAGCTGCTCGGTCTGCAATGGAAATGCGTTCATATCTTCGGAAAGGATGCCGAGCATCCGTATATCTACATCGACAAGGAGCTGGCACGCCTCAGCAAGGACAGCATTGATTCGACGGACACCGTCGTATATCTCACTTTCCCGGCGTTCAGTCCGAATCAGGTCACGCGGCTTGTGCTGAAAAAGCCCAAGACGGCATCCAGCGTCCGGAAGGTATATATCCCGTTCTCGCTTGCGGAAAAGCTCCGTCAGCACAAGCAGGCACAGGACGAGCGGCTCTCAATGAGCGACTTTCCGCGCTATGATATGGTCTTCTGCCACGACAACGGCAGACCGATCAGCGATGATACCATGCTGAAACGCTTCAAGCGGCTTTTACAGGAGCACGGGCTCCGTCAGGTGGATCCGTACTCGCTGCGGCATTCCGGCGCAACGACAAAGCTCCGCGCCTCACATGACATCAAGGCGGTGCAGGGCGACATGGGTCACAGCTCGACCGATATGCTGCTCAATGTGTATGCGGATATCGTCGATGAGGAGCGTCAGAAGCTGGCAGCACACATGGAAAGTCAGCTCTTTGCCGACACGGACGACAGCACCAAATGAGCGGGATTGTTAGCGGATGTTAGCGCAAATGATTCATTCTCCCTGCAAAACGGCGGTCATGTTAGCGGATTGCAAACGGTGTCCGGTCGTTCTGCCGGCCAGTTCCCGATCAGAATCAGATCAAAAATCAATTTCGCATTTTATCCATGATATTGAAAAAGCACCGGTGGAAACACGCGAAAATACGCGCATTTCCGCCAGTGCAGAGCGCCCCGGACTGGAGTCGAACCAGCGGCGTTTCGCTTAGGAGGCGAACCCTCTATCCTACTGAGGTACCGGGGCATATTCAAATTTGACTCGGAAAAGGTGGCTCTTCGCTTTATGGGTTAGGAGGCAGCCGCTCTATCCTACTGAGCTATCGGGGCGTATAGGCGTATACTAATATCTGTGCGCATTCGCGCATCCCTATTATACCACATTTTCGCTCCGCGGTCAAGCCCTTCCGGCGCGCCCCCCTGCTTGCATTTCTGTACGGGATGTGTTATAATTGCACTGAATGAGAATGGAGGGATCGGCATGAAACCGGCATCCGCAGAGAGCCGCAGCGTCGTTACGCCGTGCGGGACACTGCAATACACATTTCAGCGAAAGCGCGTCAAGAATCTCAATGCGCGCATCCGCAAAGACGGCAGTGTTGCTGTCTCTGCACCGATGCGCACACCGCTTTCTGCTGTTGAGCAGTTTTTGTGCAGCCGTGCTGCATTTATTTTTGCTGCAAAGGAAAAATATGCAGCACAGGCGTCGAAGCGCACGGTGTTTCGCTGTGAGGACGGCGACTGCTTTCCGATGCTCGGCGGGATGATGCATCTGCGCGTGATCGCCGATTCCGCCGAATCCGCACAGCAGTGCGGCGATACCGTCACACTGCATGTGCGCGACACGGACGATCTTCCGCGCAGGCAAAAGCTCTTTGATGCGTGGATTGACGCACAGTGCCGCACGGTTTTTGCCGAGGTCATGCAGGAGACCGCCGCGCTGTTTTCCGATCTGCCGACACCGGCCGCTTCGCTCCGTATCCGCACGATGGTTTCCCGCTGGGGCACCTGCCACACACAGAAGCATATCATCACAATGAACCGGCGCCTGATCGAAGCGCCGCGCCGCTGTATCCGCTATGTGATGATCCACGAATTCACCCATTTCTTTCATGCAGACCACTCCCCTGCATTTTATGCGCTGATGGAGCAGAAATGCCCCGACTGGCGCGCCTGTAAGGAACTGCTTGAACAAAGTGTGATTCTCTGATACCTGTGAAAGGAGAGATTCTATGCAAGTGACAGTCTGTTCCAGAGATGCTGCCGAAGCACTCATTTCATCAGGACGCTTCCCGCAGAACACCGCCGTGATCAGCTTCTGCGACCCGCCCGACCGTCACGGCGGCGAAGCCTATGCGCCGGTTGATTACAGTGCTGTCTGCGGTGATGTGTGCTATTGCGAGCTGGAGGATCTTGACCGCGATTATCTCCCGGAGCGCGGCTACACCTACGAGAGCTTCTTCCCGGATGCTGCAAGGCTTGCCGCTTTTGTCTATGCAGTGCACGGTGCCGGAATGGATCTCATCTGTCAGTGCGACTACGGCCAGAGCCGCAGTGCAGGCTGTGCTGCCGCAGTTCTGGAGCATTTTGCGCAGCGCGGCATTTCGATTTTTGCGGGATTTGATTATTACCCGAATCAGGTCGTATATCACAAGATGATGGATGCGCTGGCAGCATATAAGCGGCACACCGAAAACGGCATTTTCTTCGGTGCGGATGCTGCACGCATGACGCTGCTGCCGGAGGAACTGCTGCGGAATTATGATCCGGCAGATGCGGATTCTGTCGCGGACACAAGGCTTGCCGCCGTGCAGTATCTGGAAGCGCAGGGGATGCTGCACCGCAGTCTGTACGGGATCATGGGCTGCTTTCTCAGCGGGACGCGGTCGCTGACGGCGGCGCTCCGGGTTGAGTTTCCCCGCGGGCTCTATCTCCCGGGAAAATGGGATCCCGCTGCGGTCTTCACGCGCACACGGTATGCGGGGGAAAAGATCACAGTGACCTACTGGTTTGACCGGATTCGCTTCCGGGATTCACGCGCCTCACTGATGCGGCGGCATCCGCGGAGAAGCAGTGCATACCGGCTGGACACTATGCCGATCCGTTCCTTCGACTTTCTCGGGAAGCTCACCTGGGACTCTGCGCGCAAAATGATCGACGCGGTGCCGTGGATGATTACCAATCTGAAATACATGTGATGATCGGATGCACAAAGCCCGTTTATCACATCCGGCACTGCACATGATAACATAGAGGGCAGAAGGAACAAATCCTTCTGCCCTCTTTGGCTGCGTTCGGTTATGCCTCCTGCCTGTCGAATACCTCCGCTGCCTCTGCCAGCAGCGAAATGATCGGCAGATGCTGCGGACATACGCCCTCGCACTGTCCGCATCCGATGCAGTCGCCCGCTTTTCCGCCGTCTCTGGTCACGCTGCCGTAGAAATTGCGCGGACGCCAGTCCTCGTGATAGAGCCGCATTGTATTGACGGCGCGGAAAATATCGGGAATGCGGATCTGCATGGGACATCCGTCAGTGCAGTAGCGGCAGGCTGTGCAGCCGATCAGCGGCGTATCGAGCATGATTGCGGTCACCTCGCGGATGATGCCGCGCTCCTCCTCGGTGAGCGGCTCAAAATGCGTGAAGGTGCACAGATTATCCTGCATCTGTTCCTCATTCGACATGCCGGAGAGCACGGTCATGACGCCGGGGAGCGATGCCGCAAAGCGCAGTGCCCAGGATGCCGCGGAAGCATCGGGTCTCGCTGCGCGGAACTTCGCTTCGAGCTCCGGCGTAAGGTTTGCGAGATTGCCGCCCTTTACCGGCTCCATAATGATCATCGGGATGCCGCGGCGCTTGAGAATCTCATAGAGCTCGCCCGACCGCACAACGGGATTTTCCCAGTCGGCGTAATTGAGCTGGATCTGCACGAATTCCATCTCCGGATGCAGATCGAGCACCTGCTCCAGCAGCTCGGGGGTGCCGTGGAAGGAGAAACCGAAATGCCGGATCTTCCCCTCTGCTTTTTTCTGCAAGCCCCAGCGGAAGCAGTCGAGCCGCTCATAGGTCTCGTAATTGCTGCCGTCCTCAAGCGAATGCAGCAGATAGTAGTCGAAATAATCGACGCCGGCGCGCTCGCACTGTTCGTTAAAAATGCGGTCGCGGTCTTCTGCGGTCTTCATGCACCAGGCGGGCAGTTTCGTCGCGAGATAAAAACTGTCACGCGGATAGCGCTTCACGACTGCTTCCCTTGCGGCGACCTCGGAGGTGCCGCCGTGATAGACATAAGCGGTGTCGAAATAATTGAGCCCCGCCGCCATATAGGCATCGACCATCTCTGTGACACGCGCCATGTCGATCGCGCCGTCCTTCTGCGGCAGCCGCATGAGCCCGAAGCCGAGCTTCGGCATTTCAGCCGGATGAATCTTTTCCATAAGTATTTCTCCCTTTTTTCATGTGCTGCGATCACGGATTCAGCTTGATATCGTTGATCACATATTCCAGATGGGCTGCGTTTTCGGAGCAGCCGGTATACAGCCAGCTCCCTGTGCGGAAGGCACCGGTCAGGCTGGTGGCACGCAGATAGACTTTTCCGCCGCCGTTCGGGTTGCCGACACCTGTGACAGAGCCGCCCTCGCAGTTGAGATGCAGCTCCGTGTTTTTGATTTCGCAGTCTGCTGTGCCGCCGTTTGTGCCGATACAGACGATGTTTCTGCCGTTCATCTCGGTATTCATCGCGATATTCGTGCCGCGGACTTCCGCCTTTCCGCCGTGCAGCACACCCGCGCCGCAGATTGCAGCACCGGCGCATTTCAGCGTGATTGCGAGATTCTGCATCTCTACGGATGTATCTCCGCGCATCGAGCCCACGCCGACAGCCGCAACCGCCTGAATGCTGATCAGCACGGCGCAGTCGGTGATGCTGACGGACACGCCGCCCTCATAGCTGCCGATGCCGAGCACCTCTGTACCGGAGCCGATGACTTCAATCGCGCCGGACGCCAGACGGATGCTGCCGCCGCTGCCGCCGCCGATGCCGACGATCTTTTCACCGTTCGAGATGACGCGCAGCGTACCGTCCATGTCAATGACGATCTCGCCGAAAGTCTCCTCATAGCTGCTGCCGATGCCGCAGCAGTAAGACGATTCGGCAGTGACGGTCAGTCTGCCTGCACCGGCGAACCGGATCGACGATTCTGCCGGGACGTAAATGCCGCTGCTGCCGCGGAAGCAGCTGTCGCCGTCGCAGTTCAGCCGCACATGTGTGCCCTTGGTCAGTGTCAGGATCGGCGCAGCCTGATTGGATTCGATCTGCACATTGTGCAGTGTGATTTCACAATCCGCGCCTTCCTTGACGCTCATCGTGAGCCGGAAGACTTTGTCCGGCTCGCCGTGTATTGCGACCTTTCCGCCCTCGATGAAGATATCCGTATATTTTTCGGCGGCGAGCCGGCTGAGCTCCAGCGTGTCGCCGTCTGCGGCGCAGCAGACCTTGCGGATCTTGCTCTGTGCCTCCAGGTTGATCTGCTCGATCTCGCTGCGGATATTCTCAGAGATCTCGCTGATCAGCACGGGCTTCGGGCGCGAGACATAATACCCTTGCAGGAGATCGGCGCTCAGCCGGATGACCGTCCGCACCTCCTCAAGTGTCTCAACACCCTCTGCAAGTGCCATGCAGCCGTTTGCGTGGACGAATTCGATGATGCTGGCAACGAGTGCCTGCTTCTTCGGGTCGCTGTCGATGCCGGCGATGAGTGTGCGGTCGAGCTTTAGGTAATCCGGCGCATAGCGCATCAGATTGGAGGTGTTGGAGTAGCCGGTGCCGTAGTCATCGAGCGCGAGCTGCATGCCGGCGCTGCCGAGCCGTTTTTTGATGAAGGCGAGCGCTTCGTCATTGAGCTCTGTGTGCTCGGTCATTTCGATGACGGCCTTCTCGGTCAGCTCGCCGAAATCCGCGAGCAGCGCAGAGAAATCCGCGTCTGTCAGGATCTGCGACGGGATGGAGTTGATGAAGAGCTTGCGGTCATCGAAAAAGCTCTGGTTCTCGCTCAGGGCAGTGAGCGCATTGCGGAGCGTCGCGAGCTCAATGTCATAGAGCCTGCCGCGCTTTTCCGCGAGAGACAGAATCTCCAGCGGACCGTATCCGATGGAAGGATCACTGCGCATGAGAGCTTCGTAGGCGACGATCTCGCCGGTGTGTGCGCTGACAATCGGCTGGAAGTGGTAGACAAAGAGGTTTTCATTGATGAGCCGTGAGAATCTGACAAGGCTCGAATATTCCTCCTTGCGCTGCTCGTATTTCTCGGGATAGAACATGCAGATGCCGTCATTTTTGCCGGATCTGGCTTCATAGAGCGCGAATGCCGCCGCGTGCATTTTGAATGCGGCTGCGGTGCTGCCGGTGCAGATGCCCGCGCAGAGACCAAGCATGCGGTGCGCGCTGAGGACAGTGCCGATGCGGGTGCGGATTGTGCAGGCAGAGACGCGGCTGCGGAGCTCTGCGGCGAATGCCTCCGGGTCCGTGACGGCGGGCGGGAGCAGCAGCCGGAATTCCGTTTCGGAGATGCGGGTCATGCAGGCGCCCTCCGGGAGCGCACCGAAGATCGCATCCGCGGCGCTGAACAGGCAGCTGTCCCGCTCCTCGGCATTGCCCTCTGCGCCCTCGACTGAGAGCATCATGACCGCCGCCTGCGGCTCCTGCACGGCAGCAGCGGCGAATGCCTGCTGCGAGCAGAGCCGGAAATGCAGCTGATCGGGGTGCGCTTCCGCACAGCAGTGCAGGAAACCGGCAGTGCGGTTTTCGCCGGCGTTCAGCAGGCGCACCTCGAAATCGGCAGACTTGCCGCTTGAAAAGGAGATCAACTCCTTGAGGCGCGTGTAATCCGGCTGCACCTGCTTCAGCCCGATGCAGCGTGCGGCATTTTCATCGAGCACGGCACGCTGCACATCATCGAGCAGCACAAAGGCGCCGAGACCGGGCTCCAGTCCGGCGGCGGTTTCCCAGGCTGCGCCGAAGATCTGTTCAAACAGCGCAATATCTGTTTCATCGTTATAAATGTATTTCATCTTTTTGCCCCACTGAAATAAAAACACATATATTATTATAAAGTATTATATCATTGAAACGCCGGAAAGTCAATGCGAAATCCGGCCGAAGTCCTGCAAAATTCCTGCATGCAAAGCATTTTTGTAAAGGTGCATGAAAACGGCGCCCTGTTTTTGCACAGAGCGCCGAAATTCTTTGAATCAGCCGCGGAGCAGCATGCGCTTCAGCAGCGTGAGATCGGCGGCATTCAGCTTTCCGTTTCCGTCCATGTCGGCGGCTTCCGGGTCTGCGACGGTATCTGTGACGCGCAGCAGATACTTTTGCAGCGCGACTGCATCCGCGAGATTGCAGCTGCCGTCCGCGGTCACATCGCCGATGACCTTTTTGAGCTCCGTGCCGTAGAGCTTGATCTCCGCGATATTGCAGCAGTAGACGTCATCTGTGTTGTCGCTGTTCTGCGGTGCGCCGGAAGGCACGGCATAGCGGACATAGCGCGCCTCCTGTCCCTCCAGCCCGACATAGTGCATGCCGAAGCCCGGGACCGTTTCGATCGTGTGGACCTTTGTCCATGTCACGCCGTCCTTTGAGATTTCAAAGTAGCCGTCCTCGCAGCGTGCCTCAAAGCTCTTGCGCGGGCAGAAGCCGATCGCATCGAGCGCATAGAGCCCGCCGAGATCCGCCTGCACATAGCCGTCGCCGACGCCGTCGAAGAAGGTGGTGTTGCTGCCGTCAAATGCTTTTTTTGCATCGTTCGCGGAATTGTTCCACGCCGCAGAGCCCGTGACATTCGAGGAAGCGACGGGAATCTCCGTGAGGTCCGCAAGCATCGAGGGTGCGCCGTAGATCTCGATTTCCGCGATGTTGCAGCAATAGGAGCTGTCCTTGTTGACGCCGTTGTTCGGGGTGCCCTCCGGCACGGCGTAGCGGACATAGCGCCCGGAGACGCTGCCGCCCGTCGGCTTCACGACATGCAGCCCCGAGGAGGGCGAGCCGGAAATCGTGTAGACGGTCGTCCAGTCGGTGCCGTTATCCGAGACCTGGAACATCGCGTCTGCGCAGCGGTATTCATAGCCCGAGCGCGGTGCATAGCCGAAGCCGTTGATCTCATAGACTGCACCGAGATCCGCCTGCACCCAGCCTGCGCTCAGACCGTCGAAGAAGGTGGAGGTGCTGCCGTCGAATGCCTTTGCATAGCCGACGGAGCTGTCGCTATTATAGGAATCGGTGCCGGAGACCGAAACCGGGATGAGCTTTTCGCCGAGCGAGGTGCTGCCGGTGACGCCTTCGAGGATATAGGTGGTGACGGAGTTCGGCGCGAGCGAAACCTTGAGCGCCTTGCCGCTGAGGGCTGCGGTGCCGAGGTCCGCCCAGCTTTCGCTGTTGCTTGTGCGGACGACCTGCGCCTTTGTACCGACGGTATCGAACTGCGAAAGATCGAAGGTGACGTCGCTCGCGCTGCCGGAGGTGTTGTAAGCGACCATGACGAGCTGTCCCTTTTCCTTGTCAAAGGCAGCCATCGTATTGCCGGAGGAATTGAGCATAATCATGCCCGGGCGGATATAGCGGGTATACTGCCCGAAGGCGTAATACTTCTTCGAGAGCACGATCTTGTCCTGGTCGTGGTCTGCGACGGCGACGCCCCAGAAGCCCTTGGTGATATCGGGCATGCCGGAGTCCTTTTTGCCGTTGTAGCCTGCCGCACAGACATGCTTGTCGATGACCTGCCAGAGGATCCATGCGGAAGCGTTGAGATCATTGCAGTCTGTGGTGATGCGCTGTGCCAGCCAGAGACCGGGCGCCATTGCGCCGGCGTTTGTGCCAGCCTCGCCGTTGCCGTCCACTTCGCTCATCCAGAGGTTCTTGCCGGCGTTCAGCGCGACATCCTTGAGCTGGGCGCGCTTGCTCCCGCCGTAGGTATGGGTGTCGATGCGGGTGATCGCAGCCTTTGCTTCGCCGGAGAGGGCGTTGTAGGCGTCGATCTGCGTGTCGATGGAGGTTTCGTCGGTGCCGCAGAGGATGACATCGCTCATGCCGCGCTTTGCCATTGCCTTCTGGAGCTCCGTGATGATCTTCGATTCGGAGCTGCCGATGTCGAAGTGGCAGCCCTCCTGCTTTGCGCTGTTTGCGCCCCAGAAATTCGTGTAGGGCTCATTCATTGCCTCGACGGACTGCACCTTGATGCCCCACTCATCCTGGTAGTGCTTGCAGACCTCGGCGAGATACTCCGCGAAGGCGGTGTAGGAATCATCCTTCAGGTTGTTCTTGCCGGCGTCCGTATTGCCGGTGGAGCAGCCGGACTGACACATGTAGTAAGGCGGCGAATTCGAGAACATCTCAACGATGGCGTCATCGCCTGCCGCTGCAACGCACTTGCGGAGCACATTTCGCTGATTGTAGTCGGCGTTCCAGTCGTAGGTCACATTGCCGTTGTTATAGACCGTGTAGCCCGGCATATTGGAGTCTGTGCGGGTGATGTGGTCATGCGTCGGATTGTCGCCGCCGCCGATGTTGAAGCGCATGATGTTCATGCGGAGACCGTCGTCGCCGTAGAAGGCGTCGGCTGCCTTCTGCGCAAGCGAATCGGAATAGCCGAGACGGTTTGCCCACCAGCAGAGCGAGGTGCCCCAGCCCTCGAAGACGCCGTTGTTGATCGCATAGGTGTCCATCGGCGAGAGCGTGACGGTCTGTGCCGCCTGCGCCGGGAGCGCAGGCGGCGACGCCGCAGAGACAGTCATCGCGGCTGTCAGGAGCGCGGCAAGGATTCTGCGTTTCGGTTTCATTTTGATTTTCCCCCTATTCTCAATCGAACAGTGTTGATTGCCGCTGTGCGGCGTTTCTTTGTCGCAGCCCTGCATAGCGGCAGACTGACTGATTTTATTATACAGTACCGCATCTGAAAAATCAAGCACAATTATAAAAAAATATGTAGAAAGCACATATTTTTCAGTTTATTCATTGCGCGCATCGGCGGCAGCGGACTGTTTCCGCCGGGGATTGCTTGACAATTTTCTTAATTTGTGATAGAATGAAAATGCGGCATTGTTTGCATTTGCGGATCTGCCGCATCCGTTTCCGGAACAAAACAGAATTTGTGAGGTTAGAAATATGTGTGGAATTGTTGGATTTACAGGCACAAAGCAGGCGGCTCCGATCCTGCTGGACGGTCTCTCCAAGCTCGAATACCGCGGCTATGACTCCGCCGGCATCGCAGTCCGCGACGGCGAAAAAGAGACCGAGATCATCAAGGAGAAGGGCAAGCTCAAGGTGCTCCAGGAGATGACTGACTACGGCAAGGCAGTCAAGGGCTGCTGCGGCATCGGGCACACCCGCTGGGCGACCCACGGCGAGCCCTCCGCAGTCAATGCGCACCCGCACGCAACCGACGACCAGAATGTCATCGCGGTGCACAACGGTATCATCGAGAACTATCAGGAGCTCCGCGAGAAGCTCATGAAGCACGGCTATACCTTCAAATCGCAGACAGACACCGAGGTTGCCGTCAAGCTGATCGACTACTACTACAAGAAATATTCCGGGCTCCCCGTTGAGTCCATCGCACGCGCAATGGTCCGTATCCGCGGCTCCTATGCGCTCTGCATCATGTTCAAGGATTACCCGGGCGAGATCTACTGCGCCCGCAAGGACAGCCCGATGATCATCGGCATCGCAGACGGCGGCGCCTATGTCGCTTCCGATGTGCCCGCGATTCTCAAGTATACCCGCAATGTCTATTACATCGGCAATATGGAAATCGCGCAGCTCAAGGACGGCGCTGTCAAGTTCTTCACGATCGACAGCGAGGAGATCCAGAAGCCGCTCACCGAGATCAAGTGGGATGCGGAATCTGCCGAAAAGGGCGGATTTGCACACTTTATGATCAAGGAGATCCACGAGCAGCCGAAGGTCATCCGCGATACGATCAATTCCGTTGTCAAGGACGGCATCGTACACTTTGACAGCGTGAGCCTCACCGATGAGGAGATGCAGAACATCGAGCAGGTCTATATCGTTGCCTGCGGCTCTGCTTACCATGTCGGCATGGCGCTGCAATATGTGATCGAGAATCTGACCACGCTGCAGGTGCGCGTTGAGCTCGCATCCGAATTCCGGTACAGAAAGATGACGCTCAACAAGAAGAGCCTTGTCGTCGTCATCAGCCAGTCCGGCGAGACCGCCGATACGCTGGCAGCGCTCCGCGAGGCGAAGGATCAGGGCATCAAGACGCTCGGCATCGTGAATGTCGTCGGCTCCTCCATCGCACGCGAGGCAGACAATGTGTTCTATACGCTTGCAGGCCCCGAGATCTCTGTTGCCACGACCAAGGCATACAGCTGCCAGCTCGTCGCAGGCTATCTGCTCGCAATGCAGTTTGCAAAGGCGAGAAACGAGATCGACGAGGAGAAATATCAGGCACTGCTCGCCGAGATCTATTCGATCCCCGAGAAGATCGAGAAGATCCTCGAGGATGACAAGGAGCGGCTCCAGTGGTATTCCGCGAAGCTCATCAATGTCGGTGATGCGTTCTTCATCGGCAGAGGCATCGACTACGCCATCGGCATGGAGGGCAGCCTGAAGCTCAAGGAGATCAGCTACATCCACTCCGAGGCATATGCCGCGGGCGAGCTGAAGCACGGCCCGATCTCTCTCATTGAGGAGGGCACCATCGTCATCAGTGTTCTCACACAGGATCTGCTCACCGAAAAAACCGTCAGCAACATGGTCGAGGTCAAGAGCCGCGGCGCAAAGCTGATGGCAGTCACCACTGTCGGCAACTATTTCCTGGAGGACACCGCGGAATTCACCTGCTATGTCCCGAAGATCAACCCGCTCTTTGCAGGCAGCCTCTCGGTCATCCCGCTCCAGCTCCTGAGCTACTATGTCTCCATCGGCAAGGGCTTCGATGTCGATAAGCCGCGCAATCTCGCGAAATCCGTGACGGTTGAGTGATCGGAGGGAATGACATGGCAACAGTATTGCTGGCAGGCGGCGCCGGATACATCGGCTCGCACACGGCACTTGAGCTTCTGAACGCAGGCTATGAGGTTGTCGTTGCAGACAATTACGCAAACAGCTCCCCGGAGGCGATCCGCAGAGTGGAGAAGCTCACCGGAAAGCCCGTGAAGCTCTATGAGGCGGATATCCGCGACAACGCAGCGCTCAGACGGATCTTTGCGGAGAACCGCATCGACGCGGTGATCCATTTCGCGGGGCTCAAGGCGGTCGGCGAATCGGTCGCAAAGCCGCTCATGTATTACAGAAACAACATCGACACGACGCTTTCGCTGCTGGAAGAAATGGCGGCAGCGGGCGTGAAGAATATCATTTTCTCCTCAAGCGCGACCGTCTACGGTGAGGCGAATCCCGTACCCTACACGGAGACGATGCCGCGCGGCACCTGCTCGAATCCCTACGGCTGGACGAAATCCATGATGGAGCAGATTTTCGAGGACGCACAGAAGGCAGACCCTGCGCTCTCTGTGATCCTGCTGCGCTATTTCAATCCGATCGGTGCGCATGAGAGCGGCATGATCGGCGAGGATCCGCAGGGCATCCCGAACAACCTGATGCCGTATGTCACACAGGTCGCAGTCGGGCGGAGAGAATGCCTCACGATCTTCGGCAAGGATTACCCGACCCCGGACGGCACCTGCCTGCGCGATTACATCCATGTGGTGGATCTCGCGAAAGGGCATGTCAAGGCGATCGACTATATTTTGCAGCATGACGGTCTGGAGATCTTCAATCTCGGCACGGGTACGCCGTACAGCGTGACGGACATTGTGGAGACCTTCCAGCGCGTGAACGGCGTCGAGGTGAAGCATGTCTACGGCGAACGGCGTGCGGGCGATCTGCCGGCATCCTATGCGAATGCAGACAAGGCGCTCAGGCTGCTTGGCTGGAAGACGGAGAAGACGCTCGATGACATGTGCCGCGATTCCTGGAACTGGCAGCGCCAGAACCCGAACGGGTACAGGGAATAAGCGTTATATTGACACAACAGAAAGCCCGCGGTACAAAAGCGCAGCGCTGATATAAAAGTATTTCGCCCTAGTATTTCTGATGTCCGGTCAGAAATACTAGGGCGTTTCTATTGACAATGCAGTGACGTGGTGCTGTATAGGTATCGCCGAAGCGATGATTTAGAATGAGGGCGCTGCCCTCAAACTCCCGCCGGGGTCAGCGGACCCCGGACCCCGATATTATAGAAGAGAAACCTGCAAAAGCCGCGAGCAGCGGCGTCACCGGTGCACAGTCGAGCACGGAACAGTCATTCGACTTGAGAATAATGCCTGCGGGGGCTCCCCGCGCGCGCTCACAGCTCCACGCCGTTTTTGCGGAGCAGCTCGCGGGCGGTGTCCACAGAATCCACGCCGGTCTTGTTCTTAACAGGCGCAAATTCTTTGTCGCGCTCCACCTCGAACACCAGACAGTCATCCTGTAAGCGTACCATATCCAGCGCCAGCGTCTCGAACTTGTAGGCATTCGGAGACTCCGGCGAAATCATCGCACCGTCGGCATCCATATACGGGATCGCCTTGAACGCACGGTGCAGCGGCAGATGCGCGCCGAGCGTCTGATTGAGCTTGTCCACGCGGAAAAGATAGTTCAGAATCACGCCGTAGTTATAGGCAAGCCTGCCGTCCTCCGTGCGGAGCGTGCGCATCTCCTCGGTCATTTCGTAATACTCAACGATCGAGGGCTTGCCGTCCTCCAGGCAGATCACGCCGACCTTTTCATCCGGCGCCGCCTTCGCAACGACCTTTGCGCCGGAAACGCGCCCGGAGTCGATCACAGCACCGATGAAACAGGGGTCTGCGATCTGCTGGAGCACATTGTCCACAGCGAACACATTGAGCCATTCGATCTTGCTCTTGCGGACAACCTCCAGCATACCGGTCTTTGCCATCGACGCATACCAGCCGCCGTTGCCGTTCGGTGCCGTGCGGATGCTGCATCGGTCGGCGAGCATGAGCTTGCCGTTCCGGTCAAGCGTCGGGAGCTGCTCCTGCATGAAGAACCACACATTGTCGCTGCTGTAACCGAAATAGTTATTCGCCTCAAAAAATTCGCGTGTCTCGCGGTTGTTGTCCGCACTGGTCATGACAAACAGCGGAACAGGCGCATCCGCCTCTTTGGTGACTGTCATCAAATTGCGCATCAGGCACTCAAAGATCGAAAGCTCGCGGTTCACCCCGATATTGAACATGCCCTTCGGCTTCTTGAAGCCGAGACGGCTGCCCTGTCCGCCCGCGAGCAGCACCGCGCCGACCTTCCCCTGCCGGATGGCATCCAGCCCGAGCTGCTTATAATGTGCGCGGTTTTCTGCAATCTGTGAAAGCGTCAGCGCATCAAGCGGCGAAAAAATGCCGCGGATCTCCTCCTCGCCCGTCTCATTGAGCACAGAGAGATCCATCTCCTCGATCTGCGAGACAAGTGACATCTGCTCCTCCGCAGAGAGCGTTTCCATATGCCGCACAAGATGCGACTGATCCAGCATTGTAAGAATTTCAGATACTTTTTTTCTCATTTCCCTCACCTTTTTCGGTCAGACCCGCACACCGCTCCTGCGGCATACGGATGGCTTCACAGGTATATTTATATTATTATATCACATTCTCCGCCGAATTTCAACCCTCGCAGCGTAAAATACGGTGTTTTCGGGCGATTTCAGGCCCAGCACTTCAAAGCATTCCACACAAAGCCGCCTGTTGCCGTCACGCGGATGCCCGGCTTTCACAGATAAATCAGGAACAGTCTGACATTGCAGTGCATACGATACCATAACAAGATGCTGTGAATGGAGGACGCTATGGAAAAACGATCTTCTGAAAATGTGCAGCGCCCCTCATTCCCTGACGGCTGCCCTTTGAAAAATGAATGGAAGCGCTGCTGCACTTTCCGTCACGCCGCCGGCAGGCGGTGCAAGTCCTGTCTCTGCGCATCTGATGATCATGCAGGTGCAATAGCCGCCGGTCATAGCCGCAGAAAATGATACACGCCCGCCGGGGAATTCCCTGACGGGCGTGCAGTATTACCCTGAAAACCCGATCACAGATACACTGCGCCGAGGCGCCTGAGCTCCGCACGGGTCTTGCCGCGCTTTGCCGTATCAAAACGGGTCGCGCAGGCAGCGCCGAGAATGCCGACCTTCGCGCCGGTTTGCAGCGCAGCCTTCGCCGTCGCCGCAAGACTTGCGCATTCGTCGATCCCGCAGAGCAGCACGCGGTCATAGCCGACCTGCTCCATATGTCTGCGGAAATCCTCCGCCATGTATACATCGCTGTAATTCTTGTCGAACACAAGATCGGAAACGATGTCGAGATTTTCATAGAGTGCAGCGCCCTCTGTGCCCTCGATCTGGAAGCCGAAGATGATGTGGTTCGAGGGCGTGTCGGGGTAGATCTGCCGGATGTAAATCACATCGCAGCCCTCCGCGCTGTATGTGCCGATTGCAGCATTCACCGCAGCAGTCAGCGCCTCCGTGTCATAGGTGAATTTCTCCTTGCGCTTTTCCCAGAGCATATCATTCTGCATCTCCAGAACAAGCAGCGCTGTCTTTTCTGCCATATGTCCTCCTGTCCCGCATTCAGTGCTGAATGCGCATGAACTGTTTTTCGATCTGATATTTTGTGAGCAGGAACATGACGGGTCTCCCGTGCGGACAGTGCCGGATCTCCTCACGCTCCCAGACCTGCTCCGCCAGCGACTGAAGCTCCTCCAGAGTCGAATGGTCGCCCGCACGGATCGCCGATTTGCACGCGAGATCGTGGAACATGTCGTCAAGCAGGTGGGCATCCGGCCGGAGCAGCTCCATGCGGCAGTGCGATGCGAGATCAGCGGCAATCTCATCGAGATCGAGCTCTGCGCAGGAGAGCGGCACGCCCGTGAGCTGCACGACCGGCGCTTCTGCAAAATCAAATGTAAATCCGCACTTTTCGAGAGTGTCCTCCATCTCCAGCAGGGCATCGACCTCGTCTGCTGTCAGCAGGACGCGCACGGGCGTCAGAAGGGTCTGCCTGTCCTTGCAGGCGCGTGTGCGGAATTTTTCAAACTGAATGCGCTCATGCGCGGCGTGCTTGTCGATCATGACAAACTGCTCGCCTGCTTCTGCAAGCAGATAATTGTCAAAGAGCTCGCCGATCACGCGGATCGGTGCGCGCCGGATCTCGGAGATCGCTTCATTGCGTTCGATGGGATCCTCGGGGAGCGGCTGCGGCGGCGATTCCGGCTGCGGCGGTGCGGCAGGGCGCTCCGGCTGCGGCGGTGCAGAAGGCTGTGCCGTCAGCGAGGGAAATGCCCTGAGCGCCTCGGAGAACGCCGGATCGGGCGTGTGCTGCGGTGCCGGAACGGGCGGTGCAGCGGGCGGCTCCGGAATGTGCTGCGGCGCTGACTGCGGCTGCGGGATCTCCGTGCGTGACGGTGCTGCGGCAGGCTGCGGTGTCTCCGGTGCTGCGGCATGCGGCAGGGGCGATACGGGCTGCGGCGCGGCGGGCGATACAGGTGCAGCGGGTGCAGCAGACGCCTGCGGCTTTGCAAAGAGCGGCGCCGGTGTATCGGAATCCTGCCCCGCGACCGGCGCATACCAGTCCGTATGGCGGCGCGGCGGCTCCAGGATCGCTGCCGGAGACTGCGGACGCGCCTGCTCCGGGAGCTGGAATTCATAGATCAGGTGATTCTGCGCGAGCGCACCTGTCACGGCAAAATAGACGGCATTGTATACCCTGCGGTCGTCGGAAAAGCGCACCTCGGCTTTGGTCGGGTGCATGTTCACATCGACCGTGCGCGGCGAGAGCATGATGCAGAGCACGCAGACGGGGTATTTGCCGGTCATGATCAGCGTTTTATAGGCTTCCTCGATCGCCTGGATGCAGGTAAACGACCGCACGGAGCGCCCGTTGACGAAAAAGAGCTGATGCGAGCGATTCGGGCGGGAATAGAGCGGCTTCATGACAAAGCCCTCGACCGTGACGCCGTTGTCCTCGTAGTGCACAGGGAGCAGATCGCGGGCAAAGTCCTTGCCGAAAATGGCGTAGATCGCGGAATAGAGCGTGCCGTCGCCGGGTGTGACAAATTCCGTTTTGTTCTCACGGATCAGCCGGAAGGAAATCTCCGGGTGCGAGAGCGCGATTTTCTGGAAGATATTGGCAGCGGCATTGCCCTCTGCGGTATCCTTCTTCAGAAAGCCTGCGCGCACGGGCACATTATAAAACAGGTCGCGGACAACGACCGTTGTGCCTTCGGGGCAGCCGCTCTGCTCAAAGGCGACCTCCTCGCCGCCCTCGATGACATAATGCGTGCCGAGCTCTGCGCCCTTCTGCCGCGTCAGAACCTCTGTGCGGGAGACTGCGCAGATGGAGGCCAGCGCCTCGCCGCGGAAGCCGAGCGTGAAGATGCTTTCAAGATCTTCCTTTGATGTGATCTTGCTGGTCGCGTGGCGGAGAAAGGCGGTGCGCACCTGGTCGGGCGCGATGCCGCAGCCGTCATCGGTCACGCGCATATACAGCACGCCGCCGCGCTTGAGCTCTGCGGTGATGCGCTTTGCACCGGCGTCAATGGCATTTTCTGTGATTTCTTTCAGCACGGATGCCGGCCGCTCGATGACCTCACCGGCGGCGATCAGCTCCGCGATATCCTTTGGCAATACCTGAATCTCGGGCATGTACTTCCTCCTGTTTTTTTCTGCGTGTGCTGTGCCGGGATGCGCGGGAAGCACTTTCGACGGTTCTATGCGGGGGCTCACCCCCCACACCCCCGCTGAGGGGATAGCGCGATCCCCTCAGACTCCCCTGTCTCAAAATCCCCCCGCCCCCACGGGGGGATTTTGCAATGGGGTCCGGGGGCCGCTGCCCCCGGCGGGGTTTGGGGCAGCGCCCCAATATAAATCCGCCGAAGGCACTTCTCCCACGCTCCCCGCTCAGCGCTCCTGCTGGTAGCCGTCGATGCGCTCGAAGCCGTCGAGCAGCACATCCTTGCGCTTAAATGCCGCCGCCGTGCCGAGCGCGACACAGGTCAGCGGATCCTCCGCCCTGCGGCACTTCACGCCGAGCTGCCGCGAGAGGAACGGCTCCAGTCCGCCGAGCAGCGCGCCGCCGCCCGTCAGCAGAATGCCGTTCTGGCAGATGTCGCCCACCAGCTCCGGCGGGGTCTCCTCGAGCGTCCGGCGGATCATCTCGATAATCGCTGTGATGTCATCTTCCAGTGCCTCATAGAGCTCTGTCTCGCTCAGATCACACTGCTCCGGCACGCCGCGCGGAATGCTCCGCCCCTTCACCGATGCGATCACGCCTTCTGCGGGATCATAGAGATTGCAGAGCGATTTCTTCACATTCTCCGCGGTCTTCTTGCCGAGCAGGATCTGATATTTATTCTGCACATAGCGGATGATCGACTGATCGAACTGATTGCCCGCAACCTTGATCGAACGCGCCGTGACGATGCCGTTCATCGAGACGACTGCAACATCCGTTGTACCGCCGCCGATGTCCACGACCATATTGCCGACGGGCTTGTTGATCGTGATGCCCGCGCCGATCAGCGCAGCAAGCGGCTCCTGAATGAGATGCACCCTGCGCGAGCCGGTGCTCTGCGCCGCGTCGAGAATTGCGCGCTTCTCGACCTCTGTGATGAGCGAGGGCACACAGATAATAATGCGCGGCTTCACAATCGGATGCCCTGCCGTCGCGAAAATGAACTCGCGGATGAGCGCCTGCGTGAGCACATCATCGGAGATCACGCCGTCCTGCAAAGGGTGCACGACCGCGATATGCGAGGGGGCTCTGCCCTCCATTTTATAGGCTTCCGTGCCGACTGCGACCACGCGCTCCGTCCGCTTGTTGAAGGCGATGACGGAGGGCTCATTGAGCACAACGCCGCGGCTGTTTTTTGTGATGATGATATTTGCCGTTCCGAGATCAATGCCGATATCCATGTTTTATTCCTTTCCTTTGCGGGAGATCAGTTCCATTTCGGTGTATTTGGAATGCGCGGGCTGAAAGCCGAGCTTTTCGTAAATCGGTCTGCCCATTTCCGAGGCGCTGAGCACAATGCGGTCAAGCCCTGCGGCTTCCCCGTCTGCAATGAGCCGCTTCATGAGTGCGGTCGCGATGCCCTGCCCGCGGTATTCCGGGACTGTGTAGACGCCGTAGACCGTGCCGCTCTTTCCGTGCGGGAAGAACGGATTTGCGGGCTTTTCCGTGCAGACAAGGATCACGCAGCCGACTGCTTCGCCCGTGCCCGTTTCTGCGATGTTCACAAAGCAGTCGCGCCCGAGATGCGCTGCAAAATACTCCGGAAGCTGCGCGGCGACCTGCGCCTGCATCTCCGGGGTCATTTCTCCGACATCCTCTGTCAGATATGCGATGCGCAGGCGGCAGACTGCCGGTATATCGGCTGCCGACGCCGCGCGGAATTTCAGTTCAGTGTTCTGCATATATCTCCTTTTACGGTTCTGTTTCCCCGCGCAGACGATATGCCGCAACCGCCGCATAGACCCGCTCTGCGCCCATCTCCCGCAGCAGCGCCGTGCATTTGCGCAGCGTGCTGCCGGTCGTTAAGATGTCATCCACAAGCAGCACATGCTGTCCGCTGAGATCGGCGCCCGTGTGCTGAAAGCGCAGCCTTGCGTAGACCGTGCGGTCCTCTGCGGGGAGATCGTGCTGCCGGAGCGCACCGCCGTGCTCGGTCAGCAGATCGCCGCGTGCGGGGATCCCGAGCGCTTCTGCAAGCGATTTCCCGAGCAGCTCCGCGTGTGCATAGCCCTGTGTGCGGCGGCGCGCCTTTGTCACGGGCACCCATGTCACGCAGGAAAGCGACGCGGGGTCTGTCATTTCCCGCACCGCATCGGCGAGCACCTTTGCCGCGTACCGCCCGAAGCCGCGGTATCCGTCCTTCATTGCGAGCACGCCGCGTCTTGCGATGCCCTGATACGCAAATGCCGCCGCGCTCCCGTCCCAGGGGATCTCCGCATCCCTGTGCGTCTTTTCCCATGCGTCATTTCTGACGCGCAGTGCATCCAGCGCTGTGATGCAGCCTTCGCAGATCAGCGCATCATAAGGGATCCGCACACCGCAGCAGTCACAGCGGTTCGGATAGAGCAGATCGAGCAGCCTCAGGCGGAGCCGCTGCATATTTCTCACGGGCATTGCCTTATTCCTCTCTGCGCCGGAGCGTCCGCAGATACGCCTTCTGCTCCGGCGTGATGCGGAAGCTCTCGACCGCCTTCTGAATCGTCTTGTTGTGTACCGGGAGCGGCAGGCGGCATCCCGTGAGATACCCGATCACCGCGTCATATTGCTTTGCGAGCGCCGTCGCGAAATACCACGCCTGCATCATCTGCACATAGTATTCCTCCGAGCGGAGCGCCGCGACCCATTCCGCGTATTCCGGCTGAAAGCGGTCATCGAGAAAATACCGCATCAGCATCCCGGCGGCAAAGCGCACGGTATAGGTGTGCGGCGATTGCAGCCAGCGGCGGATTTCCGGCAGAAGATCGTCTGTGTGCTTTGCAAAGACCTTCGGCGAAAACTGATCGCAGGTCGCCCAGTTGTCGATATAGGGCAAAAAGCGCTCGGTCTCCGCAAGGCATGTGTCAAAATCCCGCAGCTCCGAGACAAGGAATGCATGCAGCTGATCCTCGTCAAAATAAGTATGCGGGAGCATATGCAGAAATGCGCTGTGATCCTCCTTGCTGAGCGATTTTGCGAGCTTACGGAGTGCGGGCGTCCGCACGCCGATGAGTGTTTCGGGGGTGCGCGTCGGCAGGAGCTTTGCCTGAAAGGCGGCATATTCTGCATCGCGCATCGCAAAGAGCGCCCCGCGGATCTCCTCTGCGGTCATGTTGCATCCTCCTCCGCGCCCGGGAGCATCGGCGTCTTCTCCGGGAGATTTGCGCGGATCATCTCGCGGAGACATGTGAAGCGGAGCGTGCGCTCGTGATTCTGCACCATCAGACGCACCTTTGCGGGCGAGCCGATGATGATGAGCAGCTTTTTCGCGCGCGTCACTGCCGTGTATAATAGACTGCGGTAGCTGAGGCGGTCGTTGCCCTCGGGGAGCACCAGAATCACCGCCTCAAACTCGCTGCCCTGGCTTTTATGTACCGTGACCGCATAGGCGAGCTCAAGCTGGTCAAGCTGTGCCTCCTGATAGGTCACCGTGCGTCCGTCGAAATCGACGCGCATTGTTTTCCGTGCGCGGTCAACGGAGACCACCGTGCCCATATCGCCGTTAAAGATGCCCGCGCCGCGTTCGCCGTCGCGTGTCCACTCCATCTCATACTGATTCTGGATCTGCATGACCTTGTCGCCTGCGCGGAAGGTGTAGAGCAGATTCTTGAGAACGGGCTTGCCGTATTCCGGCGGATTGACAGTTTCCTGTAACATGCGGTTCAGCTCGGTGATGCCGACAATGCCCTTTCTGGTCGGCGAAATCACCTGAATATCATTGACAGGATCGAAGTGATAGGCAGCGGGGAGACGGCGGCTGTATAAATCGCGCAGGAGCTCTGCCGCCTGCTGTGCATCGCGGCGGTCGAAGAAGAAGAAATCGCCGGTTTTCTCCGAGAGATCGGGCATCTCTCCGTTCACGATCGCATGGGCGCTGCGCACGATGCAGCTTTCCTGCGCCTGCCGGAAGATCTCCGTCAGCTGCACAACGGGCAGGCGCTCCGATCGGATCAGCGTGTGCAGGATCTGTCCTGCGCCGACAGACGGGAGCTGGTCCTCGTCGCCGACGAGCACCACGCGGCAGGAGAGCCGCAGGGCGCGGAGCAGTCCCTCGAAAAGCAGCGTATCGACCATCGAAACCTCGTCGATGATCACGACATCCGCACGCAGGGGATTCTGCTCATTGTGCTGGAAGGTGAGGCGGCCGTCCTCATCGTAATCGGTGCCGAGCAGGCGGTGGACGGTCTTTGCCTCGCAGCCCGTGAGCTCGGTCATGCGCTTGGCGGCTCTGCCGGTCGGCGCCGCGAGCAGAACGGTGCTGCCCGCCTGCTTGCAGAGATGGATGACCGCATTGAGCGTTGTCGTTTTGCCGGTGCCGGGGCCGCCCGTCAGCACCATGATGCCGCGGGAGAAGGCGCAGGCAATCGCCTGCTTCTGACGCTCTGCATAGGTCGTGCCGGTCTCTGCTTCCTCGCGCCGGATGGCATTCGTGCAGTCGAAATCCTCGGGGGGCGAAAAGGCGAGCATTGCCGCGATGCGCCCCGCGATGAAATCCTCCGCACGGTAATATTCTTCAAGATACACATATTCCTTGCCCTCAACGGGGTAAGAAAACAGAAGCTGCTCCTCAAGCGCCGTCTGATAAACCTTCAGAATGTCGGTCTCGCTCACGCCGAGCACCTGATTGCAGATATGCAGGAATTCCGCAAACGGCAGGCAGGTATGCCCCTCCAGCGCAGCGTTTTCCATGACCCAGCGGAAGCCCGCCGCAAGCCGCTGCGGGGCATTTTTCGGGAGACCGAGTTTCCCGGCGATCTGCTCCGCCTTGCGGAATTCCAGCTCCATGCCCGCGCCGCAGAGCCGGTAGGGATTCTCACGGATGAGCTCCCATGCCGCGACGCCGTACCGCCGGTAGGCACGCATCGCGACCGATGCCGGCACGCCGAACTCCGCGAGCTTGCCCATCAGCGCACGCAGCCCGAAGATCTCCTGTGCAGCGGCGCCGATCTCCTCGCATTTCTGCGGCGAGATGCCCTTGATCCGCAGGAGCTTCTCCGGCTCTTTCTCGATCACCTGCAAGGTGAATTCGCCGAACTCCGCGACGATCCGCTTGGCAAGCGCCTTGCCGATCCCGCGGATGACGCCGCTTGCGAGATAGCGCTCGATATTGACAACAGAGGAAGGAAGTGCCCGCACGCAGCTCTCCGCCCGGAACTGTTCACCGAAGCGCGGGTGCATGACAAAGCTGCCGGTCAGCTCCAGCTCCTCACCCTCTTCGATCTGCCCGAGCTCACCGACGACCGTGACCATCATGTCCTCGGTCTCCAGGTCGGCGACGACATACCCGGTATTCTCGTTGAAGAACAGCACCTCATCGACGGTGCCGCGCAGGGAATGCACAGGATTTTGCTGCGGCATGGGATCCCTCCTTTCTCATTTCATGGCATACACTTCTATTATACTGCTTTTTTCGCCGGAATGCAACTGATTCTGCAAATTTCGGTCAGGAACGCCGCAGCCTGTGCCGATACGCCTCGGACGCTCTGTGCTTCTTGCACAATCGGTGTTGACATTTCTGCCGATTTATGGTATAATATAGAAAACCTAACACGCAAGGAGGTCAAAAACCATGAAACGAACTCTGATGCTCGCTGCCCTGCTTGCAGGCACGGTGCTGCTCACCGGATGCGGCGGGAGCTCTGCCCCGGAACCCGTATCGACGGACGCACCGCCTGCCTCGGAAGCTGCTGCTCCGGAGACCGATGCCCCCGCGAAAACGGAGACAGCCGCGTCATCGGATGATGTGCTCGCGCCGCTGTACGGCTACTGGGAGCTGCTCGACACCAAAGAGGACGGCGTGCATCTCGCCGTAACGGATCAGTGGGCATTCAGCGATGACGGCACCTGCATCTTCCTCCGGAATGCCAGAGCCGGGGAACTTGATACCTACACATATGATGCGGACACAAATACGATCACAGTGAAAACGCCCTCGGAGACAATTCTGCTGAAATACTATAATCTGCTCGGCACCCCCTCGCTCTACATGACCGATGAAAACGGCGAAGGAACCTTTGAATACACACAGGTCAAAGCGTTCACCGCGATCCCGGAGGAGGATTTTGAGCGCGAGATGCGCGAGAACAACTTTGTGGCAGACCCCGATACATTTATCGCGCAGCGGCAGGCGTATATAGCGGATCAGCAGGCGCATGTGCCGTTTGAAAAGCTGCAGCTCAGCACAATCCTGCTTGCGGAAGACAATTCGGAGATCAGTGCGTTTCCTGAGCAGGAACAGATCGAGCTCCTCCCGAACGGAGAATATCGTTTTCTGCGCAATAAAGTGCAGATTCTCGGCGGATACTGGATGTATCTCTGCACAGAAGACGGTTACTGCTATCTGCGCACAGTTTCCGGAAGGACAGCGAACGGAGAGGAAATGCTGTATAAAGAAAATGATACCAGCCTGGTGGGAATCAATGTGTACGATGAAAACGATACACTGATCAGAACCTACGGCTATATCCCGGTAGATTCATTTTCGTCGATCCCGATGCCGGAGTTTCAGGAGAAATATAAAAGCGTGTATGAGGACGGTGAGAAGATGTGGAGCTATTTTGAAGACGCCGCCATCAGTTTCAACGGGCAGGAAGCCTGGGATGCACTCTGGTAATTACAGCAAAACGGCAGCCGAAACAAACCGGCTGCCGTTCTTTTTTACATATACATGCCGAGGATCTCTCCGATATAGAGCCTGTGCGCCGCATCGCCCGCATAGAAGGCGGAGGCGATCTCCTGCGGCAGCGCCTTCGGGTCGATGTCTGCGGAGAACTGCTTTTTGCAGACCATGACCATCTTTGCTTCCTCGAAGCTCACGCCGCCGCCGATCTTGACCGGATGCAGCCCGGTCTCCGCAATTTTGTCGCAATCCCTGCCGGAATGCGACCCGCAGAAGGCGAGTGCCTTGCGCTGTGTCTGCGCGAAGAAGCTGAGCGTGAAGGTATCCTGCGCCTCCATGAAGCCGAAGGTGTGGCGGGAATGCCGCACATAGCAGGTGACGCTCGGCTTGTTCCAGAGCACGCCCATCTGCCCCCAGGAGCAGGTCATCGTGTTGAAGCCCTGTTCCTTCGTGCCTGCCGTGAGCAGGAACCAGTCCTTGCCGACCGCCTCAAAGGGGTTGCCGACCCATGCCTCGGGTGCTACCTGAATCAGTGACATATGTGTTTCCTCCTGTGATATGTTTTTTATATGCAGCGGGGCGCGCCCGCATGCGTGTCCGCTTACTGCTGATTTTGCAGGCGGAGCTTATCCGTAATCAGCGCAATAAACTCCGAATTTGTCGGCTTGCCCTTGCTCGTGTTGACGGTATAGCCGAAAAATGCGTTCAGCGTGTCGAGGTTGCCGCGATCCCAGGCAATCTCAATGGCATGCCGGATCGCACGCTCGACCCGCGAGGGTGTCGTCGAAAATTCCGCCGCGACTCTGGGGTAAAGCTGCCGCGTGACGCTCTCAAGCAGCGCAGGATCGCGATAGGCGCTGAGGATTGCGCAGCGCAGATAATGATAGCCCTTGATATGCGCCGGAACGCCGAGCTGATGAATAATATCGGTGATCGTGATTGCAAGATCCTGCCCCTGCCGCGTCGTGATCGCACTGAGCGGCTGCTTCTGCGTCAGAAGGGCGATGCGCTCGCCGAGCACCTTGAGGTCAAAGGGCTTGAGCATGAAATATGCCGCGCCGTTCTCCATCACCTGCTGCTCGACAAAGCTGTTGTCATAGGACGAGGTGACGATGAAAGCAGGCCGCTTGCCTGCGCCGGCACCCGCCTTCTTCATCAGCTCAATCGCATCCATATGCGGCAGTGCCGCGTCCACGACCACAACATCCGGCGTATCATTCCGTATGGATTCCAGCACGGTGTTGCCGTTTTTCGGTCTTGTGTATGCATACATCCCCTGTGCACGAAGCACACTGGCGCAGGACACGCCGTATTCCGCTGTGTCGTCGCCGATCAGAACCTTGACTTGCTTTTGCATGGTTCTACCTCCTTTTGCTTTCTGCTTCCATTTTATCACGCAGAAACCGGAAAAGCAAGAGCGAAGAAAGGCGAAGAACAGGTCTTTTTGTCGGGAGATGACGCTTTTCGGCGATAACCGTAAAACATGCGCATCTGCGTATATTTTGCATCATTTGCGCAGAGAAAAAAAGAGAAATCGGACGGATCCTGTCGGCGATTGTCGAGTCAGCGGGGGTTTTTGTCGCCGAGAATGCTCGGTGCGGGTGCATTCTCTTTTGCGCGCTTCGCCTCGCGCTTTGCCTGCCGCTTCACGGCTGCGTCATAGGAGAGAAAGCGCGTCAGCGTCAGCAGCAGCAGCAGGATGAGCGTGACCGCATTCGGCACACAGGCATTCCGCCAGACGGCAGCCGCGGTGACGCCGAAGCTCTTTTCCGTCACACCGCTCCAGCCGTTTGTCTCAGCGATCTGCATGGCGCGCAGCAGAATGCCGAGCATCGGGACATAGCAGACGGCGCCGAGGATTGCGGCGACGAGATCCGCCTTGCAGAAATAGAGAATCACGGCGGCGGTCATGCCGGCCGCGAGGGCAATCGTCCAGCCGCCGAACGCGGCAAAGGGCGCGCCGTAGTGGTCTGCATTCAGAAGCCAGCCGTAAGCGGCGCCGCCGTTCATGAGCCATGTGAAGATGAGCAGGCTGAGCACCAGCGCAATGCTGCCGAGAACCCGGAGCATGCGCCGTGCCGGCGATGCAGTTTTTTTCATATGATAGCCTTTCGATTCATGATCAGTTTATCGTTATATTTTTCCGCATCCGCTTCCGAAAAACGGCAGTTTTCTGCGCAAAAGCATGCGTATCAGCGCATTCTGGCGCAATGCGGAAGAAAACCTGTTTGCATTTCGCTGTGTGACGGCCGCGATTTCTGCACATACTGTCTCTGTGCGGGAAAAACCGCAGAGAGGAAGATTTTTCATGACAGATTCGCAAAGAAATCACAGGGGCAGATGGCGTTCCCGCTTTGCGGCATGCTGCATGGCGCTGCTGTTCGGACTGGGCGGCGCTGTGCGCTATTACGCAAAACAGATGCCCGATCACTTCTACGCGGAGAATGATGCGCCGGTCTCCGTGTCAGCCGCACTCCCGCTGACGGTCTCCCCGGCCAAGGGCAATGCGGCAGAGCTCCGGCTCTTCGGCGTCATCCCCGTCAAGCAGGTCACACGGACAACCGTCCCCGCAAAGGCGGTCTATCTCGGCGGCGCACCCTTCGGCATCCGCATGCTGATGGCAGGCGCGATGGTCGTTTCGCTCGCCGATGTGCCAACGGGCGCAGGGAACCTCTGCCCCGCGGCACGCGCCGGCATTGAGGTCGGTGATGTGATCCGTTCGGTGAACGGCGTCCCCGTCACGGACAATGCCGCGATCCAGCAGACAGTCGCTGCATCGGAGGGCAAGCCGGTCACGGTGTCGCTGACGCGGGACAGCACCGCGCTGACGCTCGTCGTGCAGCCGGTTTTGTCCTCTGTCACGCACCGCTGGCAGACCGGCATGTGGGTGCGTGACAGCACCGCAGGCATCGGCACCGTCACTTATTATACGCTGTCTGAGACCGGCGCCGCGGGCTTTGCGGGGCTCGGGCATGCCGTCTGCGATGCCGACACCGGCGAACAGATCCCGCTCGGCTCCGGCGATGTGATCCCCGTGCGCGTCACGGAGGTCATCCCGGGCACTGCCGGAAAACCCGGCGAGCTGCGCGGGATCTTCGACCCGGAGCGGAGCATCGGCACGCTGCTGGCCAACACCGCATGCGGCATTTTCGGCAGCCTGGATGCACTCCCGCCGGATGCACAGCCGGTGAAGGTCGCCTACAGCCAGGATATCCGCCGCGGCGAAGCGTATCTTTACACCACGCTGCACGGCGAGACCCCTTCAGCATATACGGTCGAGATCGAGGAGCTGCGCCGCAATGACACCGCGCTCCGCGATCTGGTCATCCGCGTGACAGATGAAACGCTCCTCGCTGAGACGGGCGGCATCGTGCAGGGGATGAGCGGCAGTCCGATCATGCAGGACGGGAAACTCGTCGGCGCCGTCACACATGTGTTTGTGAAGGATCCGACCAGAGGATACGGCATTTTTGCCGAGCATATGCAAAGCGCGTGTGCGGGATAAAGAGCACATCCGCTCAAAGAAAAAGGGGCGTTTCCTCGCGAAACGCCCCGCTTTTACGGTGATCCGTCCAGACGGCGATCATCCCGTCTGTTTGCCGGCAGCTCTATGTCAAACCTCTCATCTCCGCATGCAGGCCGCTCAGCGCGTTCAGGACGCTGCGGACACATACGCCGCTGCCTTTCCTCAGGATGCTGCTGCTGCGTTTTGCAGCAAAGCGATCAAAGCTCAGCGGCTCTCGTCGCTGAAGCCGCTGTCAACGAGCTCAACCAGAGCTGCGACTGCCTGCTCTTCGTCAGTGCCGTCTGCGATAATGCGGATCGCGGTGCCGCCGACGATACCCAGAGAAAGGATACCCAGCAGGCTCTTCGCGTTCACGCGGCGCTCCTCCTTCTCGATCCAGATTGCGGAACGGAACTCGTTCGCCTTCTGAATGAAGAAGGTAGCAGGGCGTGCATGCAGCCCGACCTGATTCTGAACCATGACATCTTTAATACACATAATGACTTTCTCTCCTTTGTAAATTCATAAACCCGGTACATTGATTGCAGTTTGGATTCGTGTTGTCCGCAGGACCTGCCACACGCAGGGAAAAGAACCCGATAGAACCGACCGCTGCCCGTTGCTGCCGCGATGCCTGACCAGCGCCGCAATCCGCAATCCAATACACGCGGTAAACGCTTTGCGTTCTATACAGCATGTATAAGACAGCGTGTTTCACCCGGCAGAGTCTCCATTTCTACCTCTGCGGAACCACACTATCATTATACAGATATTTTGCCGGTTCGTCAATGTATTTTCTACACAAAAGGGGGGAGTTTGGCGAATTTTCTACGCAATGCAAGATTCCGGCGAGAGAAATCCCCATCTGTTTAGGCAGAATCACGAACCAACACTGTTGAAAACCTTTGTTCAAGTCGGCAGTTTTCAACATAGTATTTTGTATAATTCCACAATAAGGACTCCGACTATTCTCCCTTTGTCCATTTTGCCCAAAGATCCGGGCGCCGGGTCCGGGTGATTTCCGCGCTCTGTGCGGCGCGCCACTGTTCAATCTTTTTGTGATGTCCGCTGAGAAGCACCGGCGGGACGGCCTCTCCTTCCCATACCTCCGGGCGCGTATACTGCGGGTATTCAAGGAGACCGGCATAGTGGCTCTCCTCCTCGAACGCCTCCGCTGCTGGCAGCACGCCGTCCAGCATCCGCGCAACGGCATCCGTCAGGATGAGCGCCGGCAGCTCTCCGCCGGTCACAACATAGTCGCCGATGGAGATCTCGTCATCGCAGATGCGGTCGAGCACACGCTGATCGACGCCCTCGTAGTGCCCGCAGAGCAGAAAGAGCCGCGGCTTCTCCGCAAGCTCCCGCACAATCTGCTGCGTCAGCGGTCTGCCCTTCGGTGACATATATATTGTATACATCGGGAGCCCGGATTGTGCAGCCACATCCTTCCAGCAGTCATAGATCGGCTGCGCCTGCATGACGAGCCCCATGCCGCCGCCGAACGGTGCGTCATCGACACGGTGATGCTTGTTCAGCGTATAGGAGCGGATCTGGTGGCAGTTGACGGTGAGAGCACCCTTGGCGCGTGCCCTGCCGATGATGCTCTCCGAAAGCACCGCCTCGCACATCTCCGGGAACAGCGTTGCGATCTCAATCCGCATCGTCAAACAGTCCTTTCAGCGGGCGGATCGTGATGGTATCCGTCTCAAAATCCTGTGCGATCACGACATCCGGGATCACCGGCGCAAGCAGCGTCTTCCCCTCCGGCGTCTCGATCTCATAGACATCGTTCGCGCCGGTCTGGAGCACATCGCGCAGCCTGCCGTAGACCTTGCCGGTGTCGGCATCTTTGACGGTCATGCCGATCAGATCCTGAATGAAGAAGGTGCCCTCCTCAAGCTCCACATCGCCGCGGTCCATGTAAAGGACGGCATTGCGCAGTGCGTTTGCCTGATCGGGGGTATCAACACCCCTGAACTTCACGAGCGCCATATTTTTCTGCACGCTTGCCCGCTCGATCTCCATCGGGATATGCGTTTTGCCGCGGTAGAGCGTTTCAAATTCACAGAGGAATTCGGCGGAATCGCACCAGGGCATGACCTTGACGACGCCGCCGAGCCCGTGGATATTGACAATCTTGCCGATCTCAAGAAATTGCTTTTTCATATTGTTTCTCCGAAATACAGTGCGTGAGAAATCGGGACGGTCGGCATTCGATCGCCGCCCCTCCCGATTTCATAACGAGCTTTATGAACGGTGCTTTTTGAGGAATCGCTCGATGCGGACTGCCGCTTCCGTCAGATGCTTGAGCGAATACGCATACGAGATGCGGATATTGTTTTTTCCGCACTCGCCGAACGCAGAACCCGGCACAACCGCGACGCGCTCCTCATGCAGCAGCGTCTCGCAGAAGGTCTCGCTGTCCATGCCGGTCGATTCGATGCTCGGGAACAGATAGAATGCGCCCTGCGCCTCGAAACATCGGAGCCCCATTTCATCAAAGCGCTCCAGCAGGAAGCGGCGGCGGTGATCGTATTCCTCGATCATATGCGCGACCTCCGCGTCACAGTGACGCAGCGCCTCGATCGCGGCGCGCTGACTGATCATCGGCGCACACATGATCGCATACTGATGGATCTTTCTCGCCTGCTCGATGATCGGCGCGGGGGCTGCCATCCAGCCAAGCCGCCAGCCGGTCATCGCAAAGGTCTTCGAGAAGCCGTTGACGACGATTGTGCGCTCGCGCATCCCCTCGAATTCCGCGATGGAGCAGTGCTTGGTGCCGTAAGTCATCGCGCAGTAGATCTCATCGGAGAGCACGAAAATATCCTTATCGCGCAGGATCCCGACCAGCGGCTCATAATCCTCTCTGCGCATGATCGCGCCGGTCGGGTTGTTCGGGTAAGAGAGCATGATCAGCTTGGTTTTCGGCGTGATCGCAGCGCGGAGCTCCTCGGCGGTCAGGCGGAAGTTGTTTTCCTCCTTTGTCGGGAGCGAGACAGGGATGCCGTCCGCCATGCGCACAAGCGGTGCATAGCAGACAAAGCTCGGCTCGCAGATCAGCACCTCGTCGCCGGGATTGATCAGCGTGCGGAAGGTCAGATCGACTGCCTCCGAGCCGCCGATGGTGACGAGGATCTCATTCTCCGGGCAATAGGGCAGATTGAACCGCCGCTCCATGTAATGTGCGATCTCCTCGCGGAGCTGCATCATGCCGGAATTCGGGCCGTAGAAGATCGACTGCCGCTCAAGCGTGGAGATTGCGGCAGAGCGGATCGGCCACGGGGTACGGAAATCCGGCTCTCCGACGCCGAGCGAGATCACATTGTCCATCGTTTCGGCGAGGTCAAAATATTTGCGGATGGGGGAGGGCGCAATATCCTGTGCGCGCTTCGACATCAGCTCCTGATAGTTCACAGATAGACACCTCTTTCGTCATCGGGCTCCTCTAAAATGAAGATGCCCTTTTCCTTGTAGCGCTTCAGCACAAAATGCGTCCGGGTCGAGAGCACGCCGTCGAGCGTTGCAAGACGCTGTGCGACAAAGCCTGCGATATCGCGCAGACCCGTGCCGCTGATTGTGATGCCGAGATCGTAGCCGCCGGACATGAGCGTCACGGACTCAACCTCCTCGAAATTCGCGATGATGCGTGCGAGCTCATCAAAGCCGCAGTCGGGCTGCGGGGTGACCTTCAGCTCAATATAGGCAGAGACGGCGTCGCGGTCGGCGAGCTCCTCGTCGAGGATGACGCTGTATCCGCGGATGACGCCGGCATGCTCGAGATCGGCGATCTCCGCGGCGACCTCCTGCTCCGTCTTTCCGAGCATCGCGGCAAGCTCCGCATTGGAGAGCCGCGCATTCTGTTTCAGCAGTGCAAGCAATTCTTTCATGACTGATTGTTCCTTTCTGTATTTATCATAAGACCGTGCAAAGCGGCAGACTGCATCCTGCTGCTGCCGCCTGTGCGGTCAGATGTATCTTATTCCGTTACGGCGAGACCGGGCAGATCTTAAAGCGGGAGACAGCGCCCATCGTGTAGCCGACTGCGCGCACGGCACGGTATACTTCGCTCCCCTCCGGCGCCAGCTTGACCTCTGTACAGAGCAGTGCATAGAGCAGCTCAAACTGCGGGATCGTGTGCGGGAGGCTGCCGCCCGTGCGGGTGCTGTTGATGCGCTTCCGCATCTTCATGACCGTGTCGTCCGTGATCTGCTCCATCAGCATATAGGTCAGCGCACGGTCACGCCTGTCCGGCGATTTCGGGACGCAGCGGAAGAACATCGGCTGCGCATCCCATGTGATGCGGAGCGAGAAGGGATCCGGCATGGATGCCATACCCTCGCCGAAGATCGCCGCCGCACAGAGTGCGCGGTGCGAGATCAGCGGATTGTTCGCCGTCATGACAAATTCCGCAAGCAGATCCCACGGCGGCAGGATCCGCTGCGAGACCGTGGAATAGCCCGTTTGCAGGCTGTTCCAGATGCGGGTCGTGTCTGTGATGAATTCCGGCACCATCGCGGCTCACTTCTTCTTGTCGAGCTTCTCAAGCTGCTCTAAGAGGAAGCCTGCAACGGTGCGCTCGAGCTTCCTCTTTCTGCCGCTCTCGGTCGTCGGGATGCCGGTGACCTTTGCGATCTTGCGCTTCAGCTTCGTTGTCGGAGACTGCTTCCGCCTGCGTCTGGGGCGCGGCGGAGGCGGCGGGGGCGGATAGCCGTAGCCATAGGGCGGGGGCGGAGGCGGCGGTGCGCCGTAGGGACCTCTGTCCATATCCTCGGGCGGCATAGCCGGGTTCTTGCGTACAGGCATGCGGATCGCTCCTTTCAGATCAAATATTCAGTACGGTACGGTTCATTCCTCCGCTTCAAAGACAACGCTTCCGCCGACAATCGTCTTCATGACTTTGCCCTTCAGCGTCATGCCCTTGAACACGGTATTATGCGATTTGGAGTGCAGCTTTTCAGGATCGACGACCCATTCCCGGTCGGTATCGACAAGGATGAGGTCGGCTCTCTGCCCCGCTTCGAGCGTGCGTGCGGGAAGATGCAGCAGTCTGCGCGGGTTTGCGCTCATCAGCCGGACGATGTCGCTGAGCGTGAGCTTTCCGGTGTGATAGAACGCGGTGAGCGTTGCAGCGAGAGAAGTCTCCAGCCCGACAACGCCGTTTGGCGCTTTTTCAAAGACCGCCTTTTCCTCGGCGGTGTGCGGCGCGTGATCGGTGATGATGCAGTCCACGGTGCCGTCTAAAATGCCCTCGATGACCGCCTGTTTGTCGTCCTCGGTGCGAAGCGGCGGATTCATGCGGTAATCGGCATCGCGCTGCATGAGCAGCTCCTCGGTCAGCATGAAATAATGCGGTGCGGTCTCGCAGCTCACATTGCCGCCGGCTGCCTTTGCCCTGCGAACGGCGTCGATGCTGCCGCGGGTCGAGACATGGCAGATGTGGAGCTGTGCACCGGTTCTCAGCGCGCAGCGAAGGTCGCGCTCCGTGACCGAATCCTCGGAGGCACGGTCCATGCCCCTGACGCCGAGCGCCTCGGAGACTCTGCCCTTGTTGATGATGCCGCCGTCAATGATCGCGAGATCCTCACAGTGCGACACGACCGGGAGCCCTGCCGCCTTCGCCTTCACGAGTGCGGCTTCCATCATCTCCGCAGTCGGGACAGGTCTGCCGTCATCGGAAAGCGCCGTGACGCCCGCAGCTTTCAGCGCCTCGTAATCCGCGAGCTGTTCGCCTTTGAGCCCGAGCGTCAGTGTGCCGGTCTGGTGCACATCCACAGCCTCCGCTTCGGCGCGCTTCAGAAGATCGCGCACAAGCGCCGGGTCATCCATCGGCGGGGTTGTGTTCGGCATGCAGAGCACGCCTGTGACGCCGCCTGCGAGCGCTGCCGCGCAGCCCGTGTGCAGATCCTCCTTGTGGGTCTGCCCGGGATCGCGGAAGTGCACATGCATATCAAAGAGGCCGGGCATCGCGGTGAGCCCTGTGCCGTTAATCACGCAGTCTGCGTGCTGCTTCAGCCCGCAGCCGACGGAGACAATTTCCCCGTCTGCAAGCAGCAGGTCGCCGGCGCGTTCGCCGAGACTGTCTGCGATGCGGACATTTCGGATGAGCAGGCTTTTTGCTGTCATCGGTATCAGCTCCTTATCTTTCTCTTTCGTTTCAGAAAAGTGTTCCTGTGATAAATCAGAGTTTACCGAGGGGAGCACTTTCGATGGTTCTATGTGGGGGCGCCGCCCCCACACCCCTGCTGAGGGGATAGCGATCCCCTCAGACTCCCCTGTCTCAAAATCCCCCCGCCCCCGCGGGGGCGGGGGGATTTTGCAACGGGGTCCGGGGGCCGCTGCCCCCGGCGGGAGTTTGAGGGCAGAGCCCTCATTATAAATCCGCCGGAGGCACTTCTCCCCGGTAAATTCCGATTTATCTTACTGCCGGCGCAAAAGTAAAAAGGGTGTTTCCGGCAGATGTTCAGCGCTTTCTGCGCCTTGTCAGCCGGTGCAGCGCCGCGCCCGCAAGCGCGATCAGCCACCAGCGGTCAACTGCCTTTGTCATCATCAGCCGCAAGCCCTCTCCGATCGGGATATCCGATGCGGGGTGCTCTGTGCCGACTGCATCTGCCGTGCCGAAGCCGACATGAAGAAAGCCCTTTCCGTTACGGCTCTGTTTTTTCCATTCCCAGTTCATCCTGCACCTCCGGCGCATCCTTCTTCTTCACATATTCCCGGACCGGCTGCCCGTAAGCACCCTGCGGCGGCACGGCGATCAGGAAATGGATCTTCTTCCCCTCCGCCGCAAACATGTTTTCATGCTCCGTGCGGATATTGTCGGCGGGCTCGTCCGCGTGGAGATCGTCCGTCGCACGGAGAATCTGCCAGCCGCTTTCGGTGAAATATTCCTTCGATTCCGCAAAGAGATCAGCGTCATCCGTCTTGAAATGCAGCTCTCCGCGCAGCAGCGAGGCATACTGATAAAGCTGCTTCGGATGTGTCAGGCGGCGCTTCTTGTGGCTCATCTTCGGCCAGGGGTTGCAGAAGTTGATATAGATGCGGTCAACCTTATCCTCCGGCGAAAGCACCTCTGTGATATGCTCGATATTGAGGATCGAGAGGCGGATATTGTCAGGCGTTCTGCCGGCTTCCGCAAAGGCGGCATCGGTCTTGCGGCGTGCCATGCCGAGCATTTCCGATTTGATATCGAACGCGAGATAATTGTTCCCGGGATTGCGGACGGCTGCCTGCGAGACCCAGCCGCCCTTTCCGCAGCCAAGCTCGATGAAAAGCGGCTGCTCCGGGCGCACGAACTGTGCACGCCAGATTCCGCGGAGGGCTTTTGCCCCGGGAATATCGGTGCAGATCGGGGAGGCGGCAAGCTCAGGTCTTGCCCACGGCTTATGACGAATACGCATATTGCACTTCCTTTTTGATAGTTACTTATTATTATAGCATATTCTGCGGAAAAGTGCAATGGGTGCGGCGTACAATTTTTGCCGCCCGAAGCGGCTGAAAAAAGCAGCCTCCGGAATACCGCTCCGGAGACTGCGCTCAGATTACTTATGCCAGTACGCATTCAGGAACTCCGCTCTGGTGCGGATCCATGCGGCAAGCTGCTCTGCGCCCTCGGACTGCGTGCGGAGCCTGCGCGTGGCCGAGGCAAGCTCATTGCGGATTCCGCCGTCGTCGGCAGGCTTTCCCCACCGGCTGATATTGCGCGAGAATGCCTCTTTGCCGTTTTCCGCATCCGAAAGAATCGTCTCTGCGGTGCGCTCGAAGGCGCCGCTGTCATAGAGCTTCGTCCACTGCTCCCGGATGATCTCCTGAAACCAGTCCTCATACATCAGCACTGCCAGCCACGGGTTGATCGTCTCGTATTCGCCGTTGACATCCGGGATAATATTCGCCGCGTAGAAGCCGGTGCCGTCCGCACAGCGATCCTTGTTGCCGAATGCGGAATCATAATCCCACGGCGCCTCAAATGTCAGCAGGCGGCTGCCCTTCTCGCTGAAATCCACATCCATAAAGAAGCTCGACCAGTAAAGATCGGCGTCGCAGGCGATTTCCGCAAGGATATAGGCATCTGCCAGCGAGCGCACATTCACAACGCGCTCCACAGCCTCCCGCGGCGTGATTGCATCGGTCTCGGAGATGCTGCGCAGATCCCCGCTGAACTGATACGCCTTGTGCTCATAGGCGGCGCTGTAAAGCACGCGGTAGACATTGCCGATATATTCCGCGATAAAATCATGCTGTGCCTGCGAGCGGATGTCATTGCGGATCGTGATGCCGACCGGCTTTTTGCGTCCCGGGCGATAGGATTCCTGCTGCACCTTCACCGTTCTGCCGCCGCCGCCCTCTCCGTCGAAGGGCGTGAGGGGCGCATTTCCGGCATAATCCATCTTGAACTGCTGCATCGGTTCTTCCGCGTAATAATACCCGTCGAATTCAAGAAAATAGCCGGTGTAAATATCGGTCTCATCCTGCTTCGGCGTGCTGATGTTCACGCGGTTTTTCTTCGCCTCCTGCTGCTCGGTGAGCAAATAGACGCCCCAGTATTCACCGTTGATCTTCACCTCTGCAAACTGTGCATCGGCGGCATAGAAGCCGTCCTCCGCATAGAGCGCCTTTGCAAGCTGAAATGCGGCTTTGTCGCGTGAGAGGGAAATATCCTTGGCGCCTGCGAGCAGCACCCAGTTCTTGAATTCCGCGCCGCCGTTCAGACCGAGCAGATTCTGCTTCTGCCCGAATTTCAGCCGCAGCGGCTTCTTGTCATAGGAGGTTGTCCAGTTGCCGCGCACCTTGACATCGGCATCCGCCGGCGCGAGCAGCTCTGTGCCGTCGGGCGCCGTGACAGAGACCGTACATGCTTCGTAATAGGGAGCAGGCGGCATGACATAGCCGCGTGTCCACGAAGCGATCTGCTTTGAGACATGTGCGGCGACCGGCTCCGTGACAAATTTCATCACATCGTCGGCGCGGCTGACCGTCTCGATGGAGATGACGGGCATGCCCCCGGAAATGTCATATGCAGTGCTGCCGGAGTCTGCGGCAGACTCGGTTTCCGCGGTGCTGCGTTCCTTCTTCGGGTGCTTCTTCCCGTCCTGACCGCTGCATCCTGCGGCGAGGATCGCTGCCGCGCAGAGCACGGCACAGAGGATTCGTTTCATGGCGCTGCCCCTTTCCGTATCGGTATATTGATAACAGTATACACGATTTCCCTGTTTTTGTAAAGCCTATGGGCGTTTTTTGAAGACAACTGCCCGTTCCGCATCAGCCGGGCTCCGGGCTATTGCGTTTTTGGAGAGAATATGCTATAATCAAAATAATATTTCCCGCACGAAAGGAGAACCGCCCGATGGAACAGTACGATGTATTTATCTCCTATAAGCATACCGACGATGCAGGCAAAGAAACCGAGGACTGCCGCATTGCAGAGGCGCTCTATCAGATGCTCCGCGACAAGGGCGTGGCTGCGTTCATGAGCGGACAGTCGATCTTCCGGCTCGGCATGAGCGACTACAAAAAGGCGATTGACTCAGCGCTCGATTCCGCACGCATCCTCATCGTTGTCTCGACCTGCACGGAGTTCATTCTCAGCGGCTGGGTCGAATACGAATACGAGACCTTCTGCGAGGATATCCTCAGCCGCCGCAAGCCGGGCGGCAGTATCCTCTCCTATACACGCGGCATCACACAGGATCAGCTCCCGCGCACGCTCTCCCGCTTCCAGAATTACCGCATCGACGAGGTCTCGATGGACAAGCTCACGGAATTTGTCCGCCTCTCGCTCGAAAAATCGAAGCAGGGTGCATCCGCTGCCCGGGATTCGCAGCAGAATTTCGATGCCGCCCACAAGGGACAGGTGTCCCGCGCAGACAGCAGCGGCAGCAGCAGCTTCTCCGCCTCCAATTATTCCTCCGATTACAGCAATGAGCTGAAGCGGCTTGAAATCCAGGCGAAGAACGCAGCGCGCTCCGACCGTGCCGCACTGGATTATCTTGAGAGTCTTGCGCCCTTCCCCGAGGATGAAACTCGCTATGTGCTCGATCTCGGCAGCGCCTACGGCTTTGTCGCGGCAGACCGCTTCGGCAGTGATCCGCGGGTCGGGAAGGTGCTCTGCGTCGATTTCAATGCCCGCGTGATCGAGCGTGCCCGCATCCTCTTTGCGGAGAATCCGAAGATGGTCTTCGAGGTGCTCGACGCAGAAAGTGAGAGCTTTGAGGACGACCTCCGCGCCCTGATGGAAAAGCACAATATCCCGAAGCTGCACATCGTCTTCTCCGCGCTGCTCCTGCTGCATCTGCGCGACCCGAACCGCGTGCTGCGCAAGCTGCGGCATGTGATGGAGCCGGGATCGTATATCATCCTGCGCGGCTCCGATGACGGCAGCAAGCTCTGCTATCCGCACGCTGAGCTGATGGATGAGATCATCCGGAAATGCGGCGAGCTTCCGGGCGGCTCCGACCGGTACAACGGCAGAAAGCTCTGCTCGCAGCTGATCAACTCGGGCTTCCGCGATGTGCGCATGTTCAGCACGATGACCGATCTCAGCGAATTCGACTTCGACGGCAGAACAGCGCTCTTTGCAGAGAGCTTCGCCTATCGCGCCGATTTCTTCCGCCGCCGTCTTGAGCAGGCGCCGGAGGATCCCGGCCGCAAGAAGGAGTATCAGTGGATCTGCGATGCGCTTGAGGAATTTGAAAACCAGTTCTATGAGACCAATTTCTGGTACTGTGAATATGACTACATGGCAGTCGGCAGACGGTAACCGGAATTTGGCAGCGTGAAATCTCACGAATATTCTTGACACACAAAACGGGATGCTGTATAATGTGAATAGCAGCATCCCGTTTTTGTATGCCGCACGGCAATCCGTTCATGAGAGAGAAATGATAAGGGGGAACCGACTATGAAACATCTGATGAAATTCCGCATCGCATCGGCGCTGCTTGCCGGTATGCTGCTCTGTCAGCCGGCGTTCGCCGCGGAGATCACCGCTGCGCCCGCTGCCGCCGTGCAGGAAACTGCCGCAGCAGCAACGCCCGATCTTTCAGCATCTGCGGTCTACAATGCGATGATCGCGTTCAAATCGACTTATCCCGAGGGCACACCCTATACCAATGACAATTACTACGACTGGAATGGCGGCGTTTTCAGCCGCGGCTACGGCTGTGCGGGCTTCGCCTTCATGCTCAGCGATGCAGCCTTCGGCACGCTCCCTGCGCGGAAGTTCACCGATTACAGCACGCTTCGTGTCGGCGACCTGCTCCGCACAAACAATGACGCGCATTTTGTCGTTGTGCTGGAGATTCACGAGAGCAATATCATTGTCACCGAAGGCAATTACGGCGGAAAGGTGCACTGGGGCAGAAGCATCCCGATGTCGGAGGTGTTCAGCTCCTCGACGACCTACGGGCTCACGCGCTATCCCGTTGGCTATCAGGAGCCTGCGAAGGATCCTGTCTTCGGCGATGTCAACGGAAACGGCACGGTCGAAGCGACCGACGCGATGCTGGCGCTGCAATGCGCAGGCGACCTGAGCTCCGGGCTCGGCACAGCACTCACAGCGGCGCAGAGAGCGACGGCGGACGTAGACGGCAGCGGTTCCGTCACGCAGAAGGATGCGCAGTATATTCTCATATATTTCGGCAACACGAATGCGAAAATCGCCTGCACATGGCGCAGTCTCACCGGCAATCCGAATGCGCCGGCAAACAGCAATCTGTGATTTGCAGGTGCGGCACAGGTCAATGGAAGAAAGCAAACCTCCGGGACAATGAAAATCCCGGAGGTTTTTCTGCGCGGGCTTGACTTTTCTGACGATTTGTGCTATACTAAATTAGCACTCAGGAGAACTGAGTGCTAATATCAGATAAAGGTGATGTACCATTATGGAACAAAAGCAATTTCAGGCTGAATCCAAACGGATGCTGGATCTGATGATCCATTCCATCTATACCCACAAGGAGATCTTCCTCCGTGAGCTGATCTCCAATGCCTCCGACGCGATCGACAAGCTCTATTTCCGCTCGCTGACCGATGAAAATGTCGGCATCGGCAAGGACGATTTCTATATCGAGCTCATCCCCGATAAGGAAAAGCGCACCCTCACGATCACCGATAACGGCATCGGCATGACTGCGGAGGAGCTTGAACAGAATCTCGGCGTCATTGCACATTCCGGCTCCCGCGCATTCAAAACGGAGAACACCCTCGACGAGAACACCGACATCATCGGTCAGTTCGGCGTCGGCTTCTATTCCGCGTTCATGGTCGCAAAGCGCGTGACCGTCCGCACCAGAGCATACGGCGCCGATACCGCCTATGTCTGGCAGTCTGAGGGTGTGGACGGCTACACCGTCGATACCTGCGATAAGGAATCCGTCGGCACGGAAATCGTGCTGGAGCTGCTCGACGACACCGACGACGAGCATTACTCCGAGTATCTTGAGGAATACCGCCTGCGCCAGCTCGTCAAGAAGTATTCCGACTATATCCGCTTCCCCATCCGCATGGAGACCTCCCATCAGCACCCGGTCGAGGGCAAGGAGGGCGAATATGAGACCCACACCGAGATCGAGACACTCAACAGCATGGTGCCGATCTGGAAGAAGAACAAGAATGAGCTGACCGATGAGGAATACAACCAGTTCTATCACGAGAAGTTCATGGATTACGGCGATCCGTTGCTGCATATCCACAGCCGCACAGAGGGCACTGTCACCTATAATTCCCTGCTCTATATCCCCTCGAAGGCGCCGTATGACTACTACACAAAGGAATATGAGAAGGGCCTTCAGCTTTACGCAAGCGGCGTCATGATCATGGAGAAGTGCGCAGATCTGCTGCCCGATCATTTCAGCTTCGTGCGCGGTCTCGTCGATTCCGAGGATCTCTCGCTGAACATCTCCCGCGAAATGCTCCAGCATGACCGTCAGCTCAAGCTCATTGCAAAGGCACTCGAGAAGTCGATCAAGAATGAGCTTGCAAAGCTGCTGAAAACCGACCGCGAGAAGTATACGGAATTCTGGAAGGCATTCGGCATCCAGCTCAAGTTCGGTGTTTATCACAGCTTCGGCGCAAACAAGGAGCTGCTCCAGGATCTCCTGCTCTTCCACAGCTCCTCCTGCGACAGCGCAGAGGGCTACACCACCCTCTCGGAGTATGTCAGCAGAATGCGCGAGGATCAGAAGTTCATCTATTACGCAGCAGGCGACAGCGTCACCCGTTGTGCGGCACTCCCGGCAGCGGAGCTTGTCCGCGACAAGGGCTATGAGGTGCTGTATCTGACAGAGGGCGTCGATGAGTTTGCTGTGCAGATGATCGCGCAGTATGCAGACAAGCAGTTCAAGAATGTTTCCGCAGGCGATCTGGGGCTGGAATCCGAGGAGGACAAGACTGCGCTGGAGGAGAAGACCGCGGAGTCGAAGGATCTCTTTGAGGAGATGCAGAAGGCGCTCGCAGGCAAGGTCAAGGCGGTGCGTCTCTCGACACGCCTCAAGAATCACGCTGTCTGCCTTTCGAGCGACGGCGAGATCTCGCTGGAGATGGAGAAGGTACTGCGTGCGATGCCGACCGGCGGCAATGTGCAGGCAGAGCGTGTGCTTGAGCTGAACCCGGATCACCCGGTCTTTGCCGTTTTGCAGCGGCTGCTCACCGAAGATAAGGAAAAGCTCGCGCAGTATTCCGATCTGCTCTACCAGCAGGCACTGCTCATCGAGGGCATGCAGGTTGAGGACCCGGTCGCACTGAGCAAGATGATCTGCGATCTGATGGTGTAATTTCACTGAATTGGAATCCCCGCCTGACGGCGGGGATTCCTGTTTCCCGATAAAAAACAGATCCCGACGCATCTGCATCGGGATCTTCTGTATGGACCCGGAGGGGATCGAACCCTTGACCTCCGCGTTGCGAACGCGGCGCTCTCCCAGCTGAGCTACGAGCCCATCTCATTGCTGCCGGTTTCCGGCACTTATATATTATATCACAAAGAAGACGGTTTGTCAAGACCCCTGTACGCGGATTTTTCTCTGCCGCGGCTTTCCTGTTTCATGCGGATAACAATCCGTACATCCATTGACATTTCTGCGCAAAAATGCTATAATCAGTATATGCAGGCAGCGCACCGCGTGATGCAGGTGCGCTGTTTTTGTATATCGACAACATGAAAGGATGGATGATGGATGAAAAACTATTTTGATCTGAGCGGACAAGTCGCGCTCGTCACCGGCTGCTCGACCGGTCTCGGCGTGCAGATGGCAAAGGCGCTCGCAAGCCAGGGCGCAAAGATCGCAGCAGTTGCCAGACGGCAGAATCTGCTCGATGAGGTCGCGGCAGAAATCAGCAGGGAGTTCGGTGTGGAGGCGATCGGCGTCGCCTGCGATATTACCGATACCGAGAATGTGAAAAAGGCAGTTGCTGCGATTCTGGAACGGTTCGGCAGAATCGACATTCTGATCAACAATGCCGGCACCGGCGCAGTCGCCCCCGCTGAGGATATCACCGATGAGCAGTTTCAGCATGAGATGGATGTCGATCTCTTCGGCTCCTTCAAGGTGGCGCGTGAGGTCGCAAAGCATGCCATGATCCCCGCGAAATACGGCAGAATCATCAACATCGCGTCGATGTACGGTCTCGTCGGAAACAAGATCGCACCCAGTTCCCCCTATCATGCTGCAAAGGGCGGCGTGGTCAACATGACCCGTGCGCTCGCATCGGAATGGGGCGAGAAGGGCATCACAGTCAACGCGATCTGCCCGGGCTATTTCTACACCCCGCTGACCACCGAGACGCTGAATTCCGACTTCTTCATTCAGTATGCAAAGCAGATGATTCCGCTTGCCCGCTACGGCAATGAGGGCGAGCTCGACACCGCAGCGCTGTTCCTGGCATCGAAGAACAGTGCCTATGTCAACGGCGCGATCATCCCGGTTGACGGCGGCTACACTGCCATGTAAAATGCAGCGGCGCACGGATCAAAGGTATCCGTGCGCCGCTGTGTGTACCGCAGCAGAGCATGCTCAACAACTATGTATGACGCTGCTGTTCGCAGCTTTTGTCTGCACCTGCGCTGCTGAATAAATCCCGCACGATTATCAAGGCATTTACCGAAACAGGCGCGAGCAGCGCCGTTGCCGGTGCAATGTCAAACGCGGGATGGTCAGTTGACTTGAGAAAAACGCCAGCGCGGGCTCCCCGCGCACGGAGCCCGTGCTGGCATTGTGCCTCCGGGAGGCGCGACAGAGAGTGCTCAACAACTATGTATGACGCTGCTGTTCGCAGCTTTTGTCTGCACCTGCGTTGCTGAATGGGTATCCTGCACCATTCAGTGTATTTACTGAAACAGGCGCGAACAGCGCCGTCGCAGGTGCGCAGGCTAGCGCGGAATAGTCAGTTGACTTGAGAATAACGCCGGCGCGGGCTCCGCGCGCGGGGGCTCCGCGCCCATTGCGTTTTTTGCGTGATTATGATATAATAGCGGTAACAGCGGAACACTCCGCACAACAACAGCGCATGAGGGACAGAGCCATGAAAGAAAAACAAAAGCTGACGCGCCGGCAGCGTGTCTCATTCATCGCAGGGCTGCTCTGCATGCTCGCAGGCTGCAGCATCCTTGCGGTGCTCGGCGGCAAGCGGATCGCATGGCGCATCAAGAAGGCAAAGCTGATGCGCGAGAACACATCCATTGTGATTCCCTCGCTCGGCATCCGCGCACCGATCCTTGAGGGGGTCGGGCAGGATGTGCTCAAGGTCGCAGCGGGGCATTTCCCCGGCAGCGGCGAGGTCGGCAGCGGCAATTACTGCATTGCCGCGCACAGCAGCGCGATCTACAAGGAATATTTCAATAATCTGAAAAACGCCGAGACCGGCACGGAGATCCTGCTCTGTGTGCCGGGGAAGGAGCCCGTCTCCTATTATGTGACCGATCACTTCATCGTTGAACCCAGCGAAACATGGATTCTGGACGATTTCGGCGACACCCGCGTGACGCTTGTCACCTGCACGGATGACGGCTCGCAGCGGCGCATCATCGTCGGAAAGCCGCAGTCGGATGCCCCTGATATGACCGGGGAGACCGGCGCGGCGCTGTCCTGACACGCATCAAGGGAAAGGAGGCTTGCCGCGATGGGCGAACAAAAGCAGAGCGTCCGCGAGCTGCGTGCGCTCGAACGCAAATATGCGCGCCTGAAACGGCAGGCGCAGTGGGAAGCCGTGAAGCCGAAGCTGCCGTATTATATCGGCGGCGCGGTGCTGCTCGCGGTGATCGCCCTGCTGCTGCTTCTGCTCCTGCGGAAGCCGAAGGCACCCGATACGCCGCCCGCGCTCCTGCGGGTCGATGTGCTCGATGTCGGGCAGGGCGATGCAATCCTGCTCCGCACGGAGGGGCATGCCGTCCTCATTGATGCGGGCGACACCGACAAGGGCATCACGGTCGTGCAGCAGCTTGTCGCGCTCGGCGTCAAGGAGCTCGACTGCATCATCAACTCGCATCCGCACTCCGATCACTTCGGCGGCATTGAGACCGTGATGCGGGTATTCCCCGTGCATGCGCTCTATTTCCCGACGCTTCCCGAGGCGCAGATCCCGACAACGGAGATGTATCTTTCGATGCTCCGCACCGCAGAGGAGAAGCAAATTCCCGTCTTTCTACCGCAGTGCCGCGAGACCCTTTCGCTCGGGGACGCGGAGCTGACCTTTCTTTCCGTTGACAACAGCGCCTTTGAGGGACTCAACGACTGCTCGCTCGGCTGCCTGGTCACATGCGGTGCGCACACATTTTTCTTCGCGGGCGACCTGGAAGCGGCGGGCGAGGCGGCATTTCTCGAAGCGGGGCTCATCCCGCGCATCAGCGTGCTGAAGGTGTCGCATCACGGCAGCAGCAGCTCGACCTCGGCGGAATTCCTCGCCGCTGCCAGGCCGCAGGCGGCTGCGATCTCCTGCGGCGCGATGAATGACTACGGGCACCCCGCCGCACAGACACTCAAACGCCTTTCCGACATCGGCTGCACCGTTTCGCGCACCGATCTCGACGGCACACTGCATTATGAGACCGACGGCGTGACCGTCTGGATGGTGAAATAAAAATGGATACAGGCAATATCCCGGCGGAGACTGCGGCGATTATCGGCATGTTCTTTGACGGCACGCCGGTCTCCTGCCGCACCGTCAGCACAGGCGGAGATGCTCCCGAAGAACCGGGCGGCGCCTTCCGCACATAATGGAATAACGGAACATGCCCCGGAGCGCTCTGATGAAGCTGCTCCGGGGCATTCTTTCTGTTCTCCGCACCTCTCCTGCTGCACCGGCATATATTGTATTGCAGGCGCGGCGCTGTCTTCGCAGTCCCGCCTGTAATCCGATGAGAAAGAAGTGTATGATATGCTGATTGATGCAAGTCTCGGCACGGCATGCTGCTGCGGACCGGTGCCGCCGGTGCCGCCCGCCCAGCCGACAGAGCCCGATGCGCTCTATGTGCAGATGAGCACCGCACAGACCTCGATCGCAAGAGGTGCTGCGCTCCCGCTCGCAGGGACAGTGCGGCAGTTCGGCAACGGGCTTTCCTATGATGCGGCGAATCACGCCGTGACAGTGAACGAAACCGGCGTCTATGCCTTTGACTGGAATGTGCTGGCTGAGGGCGGCGCGGACGGTGTTGTGATCACATTGCAGTCGCTCGACGGCGCTGTGCTGCTCGCGACCTCGGGCGCACCCGGCGGCACGGCAGATACACCTGTTGTGGTCAGCGGGCACACGGTCGCGCTGCTCCGTGCAGGCACCGCATGGACGCTTGTGAACGCTTCCGACACACCGATCGACATTCCGGTTGCCGGTGCAGCCCCCGCTGTCTTTGCGGCGTCTCTGACCGTCGCGCAGGTCGGCGCACAGTAAGCTATTTCCCCGTGCGGAGGCGGTTTTTGATGCCGCGCAGGATCGTATCCTTTGCCTGTGCGGCAGCCTCCGCGGTGCAGACCGGCGTATCGCCGAGCGGATAGGGGAGCCCCAGCGCTTCGTATTTTCGCCTGCCGAGATCATGATAGGGCAGGACATCGACCGCCTTGAGCGTGCGGAGCCCGCCGATGAAATATCCGAGCCGGAGCTGCTCCTCTGCGCTGTCGGTGATGCCGGGCACGATCACATGCCGGATCCAGAGCGGCACGCCGCACGCGCTGATCTTCTCCGCAAAGGAAAGGATATTCGCATTGGAATGCCCTGTGAGCGCCCGGTGCGCCTGATCGTCAATATGCTTGATATCGAGCATCACGAGATCGGTGACGGCAAGCAACCGCTCGGCAGGCGCGGGGTGCGCGGGGTCATAGCAGATGCCGGAGGTATCGAGACAGGTGTGGATGCCGCGTGCCTTTGCCTTTGTAAAAAGCTCCGTGAGAAATTCTGATTGGAGCATCGGCTCCCCGCCGGTGCAGGTGATGCCGCCGCTGCGGTAAAACTCGCGGCTCTTTTCAAATTCCGCAAGCAAGGAATCGGTGTCGGCCTCTGTGCCGGCACCGATGTTCCATGTATCGGGGTTGTGGCAGTAGCGGCAGCGCATCGGGCAGCCCTGAAAGAAGATCACAAACCGCACGCCGGGGCCGTCCACGGTGCCGAAGGATTCAACCGAATGGATATAGCCTTTCATGTGAACGCACTTCCGTCCGCGCAGAGGATCGCAAGGCGCTCGGTCTGCGGGAAGCAGAGCTTCATTCCGGGCGCATGCTCCGCGAGATATGCTTTGAAGGCATCCGTCAGCAGCGAGGGGTTCACATTGACCGAAGTGCCCGCCGGAAGCCGCAGCGAGAGCGCAACGCCCTCCGCGGTCGTTTCCGCGTCACAGCGCTGCACCTGCTCTTTCAGGTCGATCATCGCCGTGCCGCGCTTGGTCTTCTTCTCAATGAGGATCTGCCCCTGTGCCATGAACGCATCCCACTTTTCGCGAAGCTGCTCTGCCGTCACGGGCGCTTCGGCACGGAGATGCACGGCGTAATCCGCAAAGGCAATGTCCGTGTGCTTGTGTACGGGCGCCGCGATCGCCGTGAGCTGCAAATCGGCGGGCAGAACGGCGTTCAGCCGCTGCATGGCTTCCTCGGGCGTCATGTCGCCGTCAATGCGGAAATCCATGCACTCGCAGCCGCTTTCGCAGCCGAGCGAGAGCGCCAGCGGGAACATCAGATAGGCATGCGGATTGAAGCCCTCGGTATACCAGATCGGCACGGCGGCGCGCTTGAAGGCGCGGGTCATGCAGCGCATGAGATCGAGGTGCGAGATATATTTTGCGCGTCTGCGCTTTTCAAAGGTCGCTCTGACCGGGATCATGACAACGCTCCTTTCGGTTGCAGTCAGATGTAATTGCGCTGAAATTCGAGAAAGCGGTCTCCCTGATAGGTCAGCATGCCGTCGTCGCCCTCGGCAAGCATGCCGTATTGCGCGCCGGAGAGCTTCAGTTCCGCACGCTCGCGGGTATCCAGCTCAAATGTGACATAATAGCTTGTGGTCGCGTGATCGCCCCATACATTTGTGCGTTTTGCCACCACGCGTGCATGCAGCGTCTCCTGCGGCATGCGGGCATTCTCCGCATTCTTCCGCACATTTCTCACAATCGAAATGACAATGAACGAAGCGATCCCGATAAACATGATTGCCCAGACCGCGATAAATATGACGGGAATCACGCCTTCTGAGAAGTTATTGCGCAGCATCGCGTTTCTCCTTTGCGTTTTTGCTGTAATCAAAACACGGCTTTCCGGTGATTTTCGTCACACCGCAGACAGCGCATTTTGCGCGGCAGTGCGGCGTTACCTCAGCCTGCTTTGCCTTCTCGTTCTCCTTGATGAGGAACGATTTTTCCACATAGAAGTCGATGTGATCCCAGGGGAAGACCTCGTCATAGCTGCGGTCGCGGTTCGCATAGAATTCCGGCGTGAGACCCGCCGCCGCAAATGCCTCCTCCCAGAGGTCAAAGCGGAAATGCTCGCTCCAGGCGTCAAAAATACATCCGCGCTTCCACGCCTCCAGAATGACCGCACTGAGCCGTCTGTCGCCGCGTGCCAGCACCGCCTCCAGAATGCTCATATCCGGCGCATGCCAGCTCGCACGGATCCGCTTGTGGCCGGAGACAGCTTCTTCGAGCACCTTCTGCTTGTGCGCGATCATCTCGCGGGTGTCCTGCGGGTGAAATTCAAACGGCGTAAAGGGCTTCGGCACGAAGGTCGCGACTGAGCATGAGATCTGCACAGGTCTCCCCTTCGGGCGGTTCTCCATCTCATAGTACATATCGACCACGCGCTGCGCCAGCTCAATGATGCCGCGGATATCGTCATCGGTTTCGGTCGGGAGCCCCATCATGAAATAGAGCTTCACGGAGGTCTGCCCCGCATTGAATGCGATGCGGCAGGTGCGCATGAGCTCCTCCTCGGTGACATTCTTGTTGATGACATCTCTGAGTCGCTGTGTGCCCGCCTCGGGTGCAAAGGTGAGACCGCTGCTGCGGACTCTGCGCAGGCGGTTCATGAGCCCGGAGCTGAAATTATCGACACGGAGCGACGGCAGGCTGAGATTGATATGCGCGTCATCGGTGAAGGTCAGCAGCCCGTCCATCATCTCCTCGATCTGCGAGTGATCGGAGGTTGAAAGCGAGCAGAGCGAGAGCTCCTCATAGCCGGTGTTGTCAATGAGCGTCTTTGCCTGACGGCAGACAGTTTCCGGCGTGCGCTCGCGGAACGGGCGGTAGAGGAATCCCGCCTGACAGAAGCGGCAGCCGCGGATACATCCGCGCAGCACCTCGGTCACGGCACGGTCATGCACGATCTCGGAGAACGGCACGACAAATTCCTCGGGCGCTTCGCAGGCATCGAAATCGGAGATGATGCGCTTGCGCACGGTCGCAGGGGCGCCGTCCTTCGGGGTATATGCTTTGACGGTGCCGTCTTCGTTGTAGGTCACATCATAGAGCGAGGGGACATAGACGCCCTCGATCTTTGCTGCTTCGCGCAGAAATGCCGAGCGGGTCATGCCCTGCTCTTTGCATTTCACATAGAGATCCATGACCTCGAGATCGAGCTCCTCGCCCTCGCCGAGGAAGAAAAGATCGAAGAAATCGGCAATCGGCTCGGGATTGCAGCAGCAGGAGCCGCCCGCACAGACGATCGGGGCAATATTTTCCCCGCGGTCGCGCTGCATGATCGGCACGCCCGCAAGATCGAGCATATTGAGGATGTTCGTGTAGCACATCTCATAGCCGATGGTGAAGCCGATGAAATCAAAATCCCGCACGGACTCAAGCGATTCGAGCGCATAGAGCGGGATGCCGTTTTCGCGCATCAGCGCTTCAAAGTCGGTGTCGGGCGCAAAGACGCGCTCACACCAGTATTCCGCACGCTTGTTGATGCAGGAATAGAGGATTTTCATGCCGAGATTGCTCATGCCGACATCATAGCGGTCGGGGAAACAGAAGGCAAAGCGCGCCTTGAGCTGCGATTTTTCCTTCATGATGCTGCCCATCTCGCCGCCGATATAGCGTGCGGGCTTCTGCACCTGCAAAAGCAGCGGTTCGATTTGTTCAAACAGGCTCATGATCAGCCCCCCTATTTCTCAGAATTAACCATTCGCAATGCGCAATTTGCAATTTCGGTATCGCCTTACGGCGATTTAGATTGAATGGGACACCGCACATTTCACATTGCGCATTGTGCAAGCGCCATCTTCACCAGCGGCACCCATCCGTCCTCGAGCATGTTCTCGCCGGTGAGCCGGAAGCCGTGCCGTTCATAGAACGCGATGCCGCGCTTGTTGTATTCCAGTGCCCAGAGCCATGTGCAGCCCTTTTCTCCGACAGCAAACCGCAGCAGCTCCGCGCCGATGCCGCCGCTTTGCAGCACGGGCTCCACATAGAGCTTCACGATCTCTTCGCCCTGCATGCGGATAAATCCCTTCACGATCCCGCCGTCGTCATAGACATAGGTTTCTGCGAGCGCCGCTGTGCCCTCCGCATATTCCGCGGCGGTGTCCGGGACATTCAGCTCGTCAAAATAATAAGCGTCATTGCGGAAGAAAGGATAGAAATTCAGCCGGTAGTTTGCCACATAGATCTCTGCGATGCGGAAGGCATCCCGCGCAGATGCCGGTCGGATCTTACCCATATCAGCATCCTCCCTCTGCCTGCACTGTGCGGTAATAGGCTTCGAGCCGCGGGCGTGCCGCGATATAATAAGGCTCCAGCGCCTTGTCAAACTGCGTGCCCATGCCCTCTGTGATGATTTTGTCTGCCTGTGCAAAGGACATGCTGTCCTTGTAAACACGGCGGCTCACAAGCGCGTCATACACATCCGCAATCGCCATGATGCGTGCTTCGAGCGGGATCTGTTCGCCCGCCAGATGCTCGGGGTACCCCGAGCCGTCCCAGCGTTCGTGGTGATAGTGCGCGACATTTTCTGCGATGCGCCGGAAGTCGTGATCGTCCGTGCCCTCTAAGATATCATGCACGATGCGCGCACCCTCTGCGGCATGCGCCTTCATCTTCTCAAATTCCTCCGGCGTGAAGCGTCCCGGCTTGCGGAGCACCGCGTCATCGACGGCAATCTTGCCGAGATCGTGCATCGGGGCTGCCTTGATGAGATCACGGCAGAAATCCTCGGTGAGCCTGAGCGCGCCGTCCTTCTGCATCTCCTCGGTGAGAATGCGCACGCCCTCGCTTGTGCGGCGGATATGTCCGCCGGTGGAGTTGTCGCGGCTTTCGACCATCGCCGCCATGCTGAGGATCAGCCGGTCGTGCATCTCGACGATGTGCGCGGTCTTTTCGGCAACCTCCTCGCGCAGATCGGTGTTATACTGATTGATCAGCGAGATATACTGCTGATTCTTCGTGTCATCGGTGAGGAAAAACTGATAGCCGCGGCGGCGGTGCCCGTTGTAGAGATAGGTGACAGAGACCAGATAGGTGCTGCCGTCCCGCGTGTAATAGACCTTGTCGTTTTTCTCGTCCGCACGGAAATCTGCGAGCCAGCGGAGTGCCGTCTCACGCATGACCGCGCTGTCCTCTGCGCGCCGGTCAACGGTCAGTGCGGAGAGCTCCGGGAGAATATGCTTCGCGGTCTCGTTGCTGCCGAGATAGCGCCCCTTGAAGTCGAAGGAGATAAAGCCCGTAGCGCCGGTCTGCACCAGCGTGTCGATGCCGGTGTCGGTGATGTCATAGAGACAGACGCGGCGGATGATCACAAGGAACACAATCTGCGCTGCCGCATAGACCGCCGGGGAGATCTCCCACGGCTCGACCAGATGCCGCGCAAAATAGCTCGCGACCGAAAGCAGCTCGGTAAGCAGCAGCAGATAGATCGTGCGGCGGGAAACATCTTTCTTGCGGAAATAGGCATATGCCAGCGCAGCAATGCTCATCACGGCATAGAGCACGATTGTCACAACGAAGACTGTGTGCATCGGCCCGTATTCCTTGCGGAGCATGCCGACGCCGTTCTGCTGCACGAATTCATAGCTGCGGTAAAAGAGCGCCGAGTGCCCCGCGGAGATCATCGAGAGGAAGATCACGCTGCTCAGCCCGAAGACCGCAGCGCGCAGCCAGCGGGTATATTTCACATGGCAGAGATCGAAGACGCAGAGCATGATGATCGGCTGCAAAAAGCATCCGCCGACATAGATGACCTTGTTCGCGATCAGTGCCGCGTCCGCATCGACTGCGTCTGTCAGCAGAAGATAGCCGAGATTTGTGATCGGGATGAGGCAGAAGATCAGCGTGAAATGCACGCTGAAATGCTTGTGCCACATCATCGCATAGAGCAGCGTCAGCAGCAGTGACGCAATAAATAATGTGCCGTAGTATACTGTTGCCATCGGCTGTTCCCCTTTCTTGCAGTTTCAGCCCCTCCCGCCGGAAGCGGTTAAATGCGCGTAACGCCTGCCTGTTCGAGCTTTTCGCGTTTCTTCGCGGTTTTGCGCTCGGGGAGTACGGTTTCCGTGCCGCGCTGCACGATCGCCGCAGTAAATCCGCGTCTCACGGCGCCGAGCGCAGTTGCCGTCACGCAGCCGTATTCATCGAGTCCGCAGAGATGCAGCGTGTCAATCTGCTTTTCGCGGAGCAGACTGAGCAGCTTTTTGTTCGTCAGCGCGTCGCCGACCAGCTTATCGAATACATATTCCGATACAATGTCAATGCCGCTGAAAATTTCCGCGCCCTGTGTGCCGGCGATGGAATACCCGAACAGCAGACGGTTTGTCACGAGATTCTGAATGATATGACGGATATAAATAACATCCTCGCCGCGGTCAGCATGCTCATGAATCACAGCATTGACGCCGGAAACCAGCTCCGCAGTATGATAGGCAAACAGCGGCTTGCGCTTTTCCCAGAGATAATCGTTTTGCATGTCGATGACAAGCAGTGCGGTTTTCATTGCGGATTCCTCCCGTGTCATGCTGATTATTTATTTTGGGAAAACAAAGCGACTACCATAAGAATCAGAGCGAATACTGTCGGCAAAAAGACAATCAGAAACAGGATCAGCTGCACCAAGTCGAATTTCGGCTTTCGGAAAAACTGCGAAGCCACACTGCTCACCAAACTGATAATCATCGCAGCATATACGAATACAGGGCTGGCGTCGGGTCTGAATTTATAAATGACAAACAGAATGACATATACCAGATACGCAAGACCGATGAGGTTTTTATAGCGCCGGTCACGCTTTTTTTCAGCCCTATACTCTGCTATTCTCGCCCAGCGCTCCGCATCCTGTGCTGCGAGTTCCTGCTGCATTCCTCTGAGAACGCCTCTTCCGAATTCCTCCGGCGTCATCTGCGAATTGAAATCCGACATTTTTAATCCCTCCGTTTTCATTCATTCCGTGCGTTTCCGCACAAATGCCCCTGCCGGTGCGGAAATATCGCAGGCAAAGGAGCAGTCCATCACGGCATGATTTGCCGCTTCGATCGGCTCGCCCTCGCCGTTTCTGAGGTCGGTGACAGCAACTGCCGGCGGCTCCTTCCCGGGCATCAGAATCTCGACGGTATCCCCTGCGAAAAAGCGGTTGCGCTGGCTGACATAGAGCCTGCCGCCCTCGCTTTTCTGCACGATGCCGACGACCTCATAATCGCGGATATAGCTGTTTTCCTCCTGCCAGATCATATCGGGCTGTCTGCCGAAGAGGAAGCCGGTTGTATAGGGGCGGTGGCTGACATGCTCCGTCTCGCGCAGCACCCATTCCGGGCACGGTCTGCCGTCCCGCAGGGCATCGAGCGCGATGCGGTAGGCGTTCGTCACGCCCGCGACATAATACGCCGCCTTTGCTCTGCCCTCGATCTTCACGGAATCGACGCCCGCCTCTGAAAGCTCCTTCAGATAGGGAAGCAGGCAGAGATCCTTCGCGTTCAGGATATAGCTGCCGTCGCTGTCCTCGCTGACCGGGAAATACTGCCCCGGACGCTTCTCCTCCGTGAGCGCATATTTCCAGCGGCAGCTCTGCGCACAGGCGCCGCGGTTCGCGTCTCTGCCGGTGAGATATTCCGAGAGCAGGCAGCGCCCCGAAATGCTCATGCACATTGCGCCGTGCACAAACATCTCAATCTCAAGCGCAGAGGGCGTTTTCGCACGGATCTCCGCAATTTCCGGCAGAGAGAGCTCTCTCGCCAGCACGATCCGGCTGACGCCCATATCATACAGCACACGCGCCGTCTCATAGTTCACGATGCCTGTCTGCGTCGAAGCATGGAGCGCGACCTCCGGGCAGTGCGCCTTCACAGCCGCCATCACGCCGAGATCTGCGGCAATCACCGCGTCGATGCCGCAGTCTGCCGCCTCCCGCAGAAATGCCGGAAGCGCCGCGAGATCTGCATTCCGCGGCAGCACATTTGCCGTCAGATAAATCTTGACGCCGCGGGCGTGTGCATCCTGCACAGCCTCCCGCAGCGCGTCAAAATCAAAATTCTTTGCAGCGGCGCGCATACCGTATTCCTTCGCGCCGACATAAACCGCGTCTGCACCGAATTGCAGCGCGGAGTCAAGGCACTCGCGGTCGCCCGCGGGTGCCAGAAGCTCCGGGATCCTTGTCATCAGTTGCCCTCCGCAGCAGCGGCAGCAGCCGCCTGTTCCTGCCGCACTCTCTCGATATTGGCAAGATGCTGCTCGTAGGTCTCTGCGTAGTAGGTCACCTTGGTGTCGATATTTGCGTAGAAGTAGTAGTAGCTGCTCTCCTGCGGATACAGCACAGCTTCGATCGCCGCCTTGCCGGGGTTGCCGATCGCGCCCGGGGGCAGGCCGGGTCCGACATAGGTGTTGTAGGCGTCTTCCATCATCTCATTGCGGACAGGGAGATTCGGATGGATGACTTCCTCCGCATATTTTTTGGTCGGGTCGGATTGCAGCTTGTCAAACACGGCGCGGTTGATGAGACGGTTGTGGAAGATACCTGCGATCATGCGCATTTCCTTCTCATTTGCCGCCTCTGCCTGCACGATGGATGCGAGCGTGATGACCTCGTCGAGCGTCATGCCGAGCTCCTCCATCTTTGCATATTCACCGGCAGTGAGCTTGCTGTCAAAGTTTGCATAGATCTTCTGCGCGACGATCTGCGGATCCTCGTCGATATAGAATTCGTAGGTATCGGGGAAGCAGTAGCCCTCGCGCTGCTGGAACTTCATCGCATTCGCTTCGGGCAGATACTTCTCGAAGTTAAAGCCGAAGCCGCCTGCGTTGAAATAGAAGAGGAAGTCATCGGCATCGCAGATCTCGTTCTTTTCAAGAATCTCCGCTGCCTCCAGAAGGTTCTTGCCTTCGGGAATGGTCACGGTCATATACTCGCGCTCCTCTGCGTGGTTGACGCAGAGCTCCTCGATCATCGCCTGGTAGCTCATCGAGGGGCTGAGCACATGCTCGCCCGCGATATAGCTGCCGTCCTTCTCGTTCATGCGCGAGATCAGGCGGAAGAACCACGGCAGTTCGATCATATCTTCCTTCTTGAGCTGCTCCGCGATGGCAGAGGTCGAAGCACCCTGCGGGATCGTGACAACGCGCTCGTTGAAGTCTTTGTTGATGCCGTAAATTTCCATCGCGACCGTCAGCACGGCGACCGCGAGCACAACGCCCGAGGAAATCACGAGTGTCAGCAGCACCAGTGCGCACGAGAGCTTGCGGCTCTTTTTGCGCGGACGTCTGCGCTTCTTTCTGCGCGGGCGGAAGAAGATATAGTCCTCGTTCGGATCATAGACCTCATCGGACTTGCCGTCCTTCTTCCCGGAGACCCCTTTGAGCTTGCTCTTGACAGAATCGAGCGCGGAGCCCTTTTTCTCAGGATCCGCCGCCGGCTGCTCTGCGGGTGTCTCGCGGCGGAGGCCCGATGCCGCATCATCCATATGCAGATCGGCAGCCATGCCCTCAATCAGCGCATCGACATCATCCTTCGGTGCTTCTGCGGGAGCCTTTGCGGGTGCAGCAGGCTGCGCAGACTGCTTTTTCTTCTGCTGCTTCTGCTTCTTCCCGGACGGCTGCTGCGGCTGTTTCTCAGGCTGCGGCGCTGCTGCGGGCTCCTGCTTCGGCGCCGGCTTCTGTTCAGGCTCTGCCGCATCCGCAGGCTTCAGCTCCGATTCATGCACCTCGACCGGTGCATCGCTTTCCGGCTCTGAAAGTCCTCTGAGCTCCGAATCCACCGTGCCGAGCAGCTCATTCAGCTCCTGATCGGCAGAGGAGAGCTCAGAGGGGGAAATATCGACGATGCCTTCGCCGCTTTCCTCCGGCTTCTGCGGGTTGTCATTCTGGTTGTGCTTATCATTTGCCATGAGAGAATTCCTCCGTAGTTTGCTCCGTGATGCATCGCTGCAATGGAATGTCATATCTGTCATGCGGCAGCAGCGGGATACGGCATGCCGCATAGCACAGCCCGAGCCTTTGGAGACCGGGATGCGCCGCAAAATAGCGGTCATAGAATCCGCCGCCTGCGCCCAGCCGGTAGCCCTCGCTGTCAAAGCAGAGCATCGGCACCAGCATCAGGGTGTTCTGTTCCGGCTCAAGCAGGCGCGCTTCGGAGACAGGCGGCACAGGGATGCCGTATGCCCCTGCGCTGAGCTCCGCAGTGTCGCTGAGCCGGTAAAACTGCATAGTATGCGCCGCGGTATCGCAGACAGGCAGACCGAGCGTTTTGCCCGCCGAAAGGCAGGCGCCGATCAGGCGTGCCGTGCCGACCTCATGCGGCATCGCGGCATAGAGCAGCACGGTCTCCGCGCACTGAAACGCCCGATCCGAAAGCACCCGCTCCGCAATGGCAGCATCCGCCGCCGTGCGCTGTGCTGCGGGCATTTCCTTCCGGAGGCGAAGCATCTCGCGCCGGAGCCTCTGCTTCTCTTCCCGGATCATCCGGAATAGACCATCTTTCCGGCGAGTGCCTTGGCGACATCCTTCGAGAGCACCGCCTCAACGAGCCTGAGCCCGAAATCCATCGCGGCGCCCGGACCCTTTGCCGTGATCAGCTTGCCGTCCGCGACGACCGAGCGGTGCGTATAGGACGCACCCTTGAGATCGGCCTCCATGCCCGGATAGCATGTGACCTTTTTCCCTTTCAGAAGACCCATCTTGCCGAGAATCGTCGGTGCAGCACAGATCGCGGCGACCCAGCGCTGTCCGCTGATGCAGTATTCGATCGCATGCTTGACGATCTCGCTCTGTCCGAGATTCAGCGTGCCCGGCATGCCGCCCGGCAGCACGATCATTTCGAGCTTGCTGTCCAGCTCGATCTGATTTGCGGTGATGTCCGCGGTGACAGAGATGCCGTGTGCGCCCTTAATGACGCTTCCGCCGACACCGACGGTCTGCACGGTCTTGCCGGCTCTGCGCAGGCAGTCAACCGGCGTGAGCGCTTCGATCTCCTCAAAGCCTTCCGCGAGAAAAACATAGATCATAGTAAAACCTCCTTCGGGCATAGATTTCCATACTATATCATCTTATTATATCACGCATTTCCCGAAAAGTCAACCGTTCCCGCGCAGACCGCGCTGATTTCTCATCTGTGTTTTTTCGCCTTGACAAACGGGTGGGAATGGGGTATAATATTATAATGTATGGGTATGCGCACATGCATGACCTGAAACTGTAAAAACGAAAGGAATCCTCACACTATGGAATGGACAGGACTGAACGAGCTGCGTGAGCAGTATCTTTCCTTCTTTGAAAGCAAGAGCCACACCCGCATGGCAAGCGCTTCGCTTGTGCCGAAGGGCGATAATTCCCTCCTGCTGATCAACTCCGGCATGGCGCCGCTGAAAAAGTTTTTCCTCGGGCAGGCTGTGCCGCCCAATGTCCGCGTGACAACCTGCCAGAAGTGCATCCGCACGCCTGACATCGAGCGCGTCGGCAAGACCGCAAGACACGGCACCTTCTTTGAAATGCTCGGCAACTTCTCCTTCGGCGATTACTTCAAGCATGAGGCAATCGCGTGGGCATGGGAATTCCTCACCGAAAAGCTCGCGATTCCGGCAGACCGCCTCTGGATCACCGTCTTCGAGAGCGATGACGAGGCAGCCGAAATCTGGGAGAAGGAAATCGGCATTCCGCATGACCGCATCGTGCGGCTCGGCAAGGCGGATAACTTCTGGGAGCACGGCTCCGGCCCGTGCGGTCCCTGCTCTGAGATTCACTTCGACCGCGGCGAGGCCTACGGTCCCTTCGAGAGCTTTGAGCAGGCGGGCGACTGCGACCGCATCATCGAGATCTGGAACCTTGTCTTCTCGCAGTTCGACAGCGACGGCAAGGGCGGCTACACTGAGATGAAGCACAAGAACATCGACACCGGCATGGGTCTTGAGCGTCTGGCATGTGTCATGCAGGGCGTCGATAACCTTTTCGAGGTTGATACCGTGCAGAATATCATGAAGCACATCTCCGAAATCGCAGGCGTGACCTATAAGCAGGATGCAAAGACCGATGTTTCCCTGCGCGTCATCACCGACCACATCCGCTCGACCGTGTTCATGGTCGGCGACGGCATCACCCCGGCGAACGAGGGCAGAGGCTATGTCTTGAAGCGCCTGCTCCGCCGCGCTGCCCGCCACGGCAGACTGCTCGGCATCAAGGAGCCGTTCCTCTATAAGGTCGCGGAGACTGTCATTCGCGAGAACGAAACCGCTTACCCCGAGCTCAAGGAGAAGCAGGATCTCATCACCAAGATCATCCGCTTTGAGGAGGAGAGCTTCGCCCGCACCATCGACAACGGCACCGACCGCCTCAATGATCTGATCGCGGCGCTGAAGGCAGAGGGCAGCACCGTCCTCTCCGGACAGGATACCTTCAACCTCAGCGATACCTACGGCTTCCCGATCGACCTCACCATCGAGATGGCAGGCGAGCAGGGCATCACCGTTGACGAAGAGGGCTTCCGTGCATGTATGGAGGAGCAGAAGCAGCGTGCAAGAGCCGACCGTGCCTCAAAGGTCAAGACCTCGTGGGGCGGCGATGCGGCTGTGCCGAAGGGCATTGCAAAGACCGTTTTCACCGGCTACACCGAGATGGAGGAGCCGGAGGCAAAGATCCTCGCAATCCTTTCCGGCGGCGAAGCGGTCGATACGCTCGAAGCCGGCAGCGACGGCATCGTGATCCTTGACCGCACCCCGTTCTATGCAGAGAGCGGCGGTCAGGTCGGCGATACCGGCGAGCTCGCAGTTTACGCTGAGGGCGCAGCAGAGATGACGTTCGCAGTTGCCGATACCCAGAAGGGCGGCGACGGTCACTCCCTGCACATGGGCACGCTGGAGCTCGGCACGCTGCATGTCGGCGATACGGTCTCCGCACGCGTCGATGTGAAGCGCCGCAGAGCCATCATGCGCAATCACACCGCAGCACATCTGCTCCAGGCTGCACTGCGTCAGGTGCTCGGCGACCATGTCCACCAGGCAGGTCAGCTTGTCAATGCAGAGCGCTGCCGCTTTGACTTCTCGCATTTCTCCGCGATGACCGCAGAGGAGCTCAGGAAGGTCGAGCAGATTCTCAATGATGAAGTGCTCGCGGCATATCCTGTCACAATGGAGGAAATGCCGATCGAGGAGGCAAAGAAGATCGGTGCAATGGCGCTCTTCGGCGAGAAGTACGGCGACGTTGTCCGTGTTGTCACAGCAGGCGACAATTCGATCGAATTCTGCGGCGGTACGCATGTTTCCAATACCGCGCAGATCGGTCTCTGCAAGATCGTGACGGAGAGCTCCGTTGCGGCGGGCGTCCGCAGAATTGAGCTGGCGACCGGCTCGAATGTGCTGGATCTGCTGGCACAGAGCGAGAAGACGCTGCACGACGCAGCAAAGGCACTGAAGCTCGCGAATATCACGGAGCTGCCCGAGAAGTGTGCGGCAGTTGCGGCTGAGCTCCGCGACAAGAACGCTGAGGTGGACAGACTCACCCAGAAACTCGCAAACTCCCAGCTCGCAGACGTCTTCGCGGATGCGGCAGTTGTCTCCGGCATCAAGCTCGTCTCGCTGATGCTGACCGATGTGAAGCCGGATGTCCTGCGCAAAATGGGCGACCAGATCCGCGACCGCGAGCCGGATGTCATCGCGCTGCTGGCATGCGTCAACGGCGAGAGCGGCAACTTCTACTGCGTCTGCTCCAGGAGCGCAATCGAGAAGGGCGCACATGCGGGCAAGATCATTCAGCGCATCGCTGCCGTGACCGGCGGCAAGGGCGGCGGCAGACAGGACAGCGCAATGGGCGGCATCGGCAAGACTTACATGGTCGATGAGGCACTCGCTTCCCTGAACGCGGTCGCTGAGGAGATGCTCGGCGCGGAGTGATTCCTGAATCGGTTATACACAATTCACAACACATATTCTGCGGACTGTGCGCCGGCGCGTGACAGCACCGGCGCCGCATGCCGCACGGGAGGTAATATTTATGGACTGCCTGTTCTGCAAGATCATCGCGGGAGAGATCCCGAGCACGAAGGTGTATGAGGACGAATACTGCTATGCCTTCAAGGACATCAACCCGATCGCACCGATCCACTGGCTCTTCATCCCGAAGACGCATATCTCCGGCGCTTCTGCCGTGACAGCGGAGAACGCGGATGTCGTCGGCAGGATCTTCACGGCAATCGCGAAGGTCACTGCGGAGGCGGGAATCACAAGCGGCTTCCGCGTCATCACGAACTGCGGCGAGGATGCGGGGCAGACCGTTCCGCACCTGCACTTCCATGTGCTTGCGGGTCAGCCGATGGGCTGGTCGGCGGAAAGCGGCGTCTGAAGGATCCTGCGGCGATGGCTGCGCAGGAGGATGTAAACGGAAACAGAAGAGCCGGCAGCGGTTTGCGCGGTCGATGTGCAGAATGTCTCATTCTCGCATGGACCGTGGGACTGCTGTCGGCTTTTTTCGGCGCGCCTGCGTTTGTTTCGCTGATTCCGGCGGGCGCGGCGGTGCTGCTCTTTGCCGTGAAGCCGCTGCGGAAACACCGCCTGCCGCTGCTGCTCATCTGCCTCGGGCTCGCGGGCGGCGTGCTGCACTGGCACTGCTATGACCGCTTTGTGAAGCAGCCGCTCTGCGCGCTGGACGGCATGACCGAAATCTGCACGGGCACTGTCACGGAGCGCGAGCAGCTTGCGGGCGAACGTGCGAAATATACCCTCCGCATGAAGCTCCGCGGACACCGCACCGAGATCGAGTGGTATGCCGGGAGCGATGTCCCGCCGCTGCGCATCGGCGACCGCGTGACGCTCAGCGCGGCATTCACGCGCATCCGGGCAGACTACCGCTTCCACACGCAGAGCTATCAGGCAGGGCTCGGGCGATACCTGCGCATCTATGACGCCGATGTGCTGGAAACCCGCGCAGACAAAGGTTTTTCGCTGCGCCGCACGCTGCGGGATTACCGCGCATATATCACGGAAATCCTCCGCACACGCCTCCCCGCAGAGGACGCCGCACTGCTCGAATCCATGCTCTTCGGCGACACATCCTTCCTCTCGGACGAAGCCCGCTCCGCACTCTATCACACCGGCATCGGGCATATCACGGCGGTCTCCGGGCTGCATCTCATCTTTTTCGGCGCGATGATCATGCGGCTGCTGAAGCGCCTGCGCTGCTCCGCAAGACAGATTTTTGCAGGAACCGCCTTGACCGTGCTGCTCTTTGCGCTGACGGTCGATGCGTCGGTCTCGGTGCAGCGTGCCGGGCTGATGCTGCTGCTCTCGCTCGGCGCGGGGCTTGTCGGGCGGTACGGCGACGCGCTGCGTTCGCTCTGCCTTGCGATGTGTGCCTGCCTGATCTGCACGCCGTATGTGATCGGCTCGGTGTCCTTCTGGCTTTCGGTCTCCGGCACCTTCGGCATCGCCGTCGCCGCGCCGTACATGACCGACGGCATAAAAGCGCCGAAGCTGCTGCGGAATCTCGCAGAGCTCTGCACGGTCGCGGTATCGGTATTTCCGGCATCGGTGCTGCTCTGCGGCGAGACATCTCTGCTCTCGCCCCTCTGCAATCTGCTGATTGTGCCGCTTGCAATGTGTGCGCTGTATCTCGGGCTGATCACGGTATTGACCGGCGGGCTGACGGCATTTCTGCTGCCGCTCGCAGGGCTGCTCTGCCGTGCTGTGCTCACGGTTGCAGAATTTGCAGCGAAACTGCCGTTTTCGCATCTGACCGTTTCGGCGGCAAGCGTGCGCGTGACTGTTGCCGCGGGCGCCGTGCTGCTGCTTCTGATGCTGGCGCTGAAAGCATCCCCGCGCAAAACGGCGGCTGCGGTGATCTGCATGGCAGTGCTGCTCAGCGGCGCGGCGGCAGCCGAACGCATCCGCACATACAGGGAGCTGCGGATCGCGGTAGTCGGCGGGGAGAAGCACGCGGAGGTGCTGATCTCGTGCGGCGGTCACACAGCAGCGGCCGATCTCTCGGATTCGGTGCATGACCCGCAGTATCTCAGGCGCTATCTCAGCGACACAGGTCTCACACATCTTGAGGCACTTGTGCTGCACAGCCCGCGCAATGCCGCTGCCCATCAGGCGCAGCTCAGTGCCGTGACCGTCGGCAGCGTATATGTGCAGAGCGGGACGGCGTGGCGCGGGGATGCCGAAATCTGCGGCAGGGCGGCGGAATTTCTGGAAGGCGACACACTCCGCATGGAGACCGGCACATTCCGCATCCTGCTGGAAGACAATGTGCTCACGGTGACACTGCCGGAGCGCGGCATCACAGCGGTGATCCTGCCCGCTGACGCGCCTGCGCAGGAGGCAGACGCCGTGATCCGATGGGGCGGCGCCTCCGATGCAGATGACAAAGCCGCTATCCGCTGCATCACGGCAGAAGAAGGCGGCAGCATCCTTCTGCGCATCACAGCAGACGGCAGAGCGGAGCTTTCGCCGCTCGGATAAGGAGGAACCTATGAAACACCGAAACATTCTGTTTCTCGGCATTCTGCTCTTTCTGCTTGGAATATCTGCGCTTTTTGCATCCGTTTTCCGCAGCGCCTCCCCGCATTTCTCCGGCAGCTCAGAAAAGCCGGATCAGCCGATCCTGTTTCTCGTGACCTATTCCAATTACGCCTGGGAGCCCAGCCACCGTGCCTCGGTCATCACCGCAGACGGCAGGATTCTCGATGCGGATGCGGCATATTTCGGGGAAAACGGCATGATCCGCGCAGACTGGGAAACCTCGCTGCTGACACTTGCGGAGAGCAGTGCATCCGGGCGCGCCGTTCCGGCGGGCGACCTGCGCGTCATGTATCGCTTTGTGAACGCCGGGATCGGCGAACAGACCGTGCAGCCCGTGAGCGGCGGGATCCAGACATGCGACTACGGCACGGATGCTTTCTATCTGCTGGAAAAGTGTGCAGACGGGCATTGTGAGCGCCGGGAGCTCTGCTGCTCCGGCGATGCCTGCGGTGTGATCCCTGAGAAAACGGTGATCGGCTTCTGCAACTGGATGTATCTGCACGGGTATATCCGGCTGTTTGAGCTGTTCTGAAAGGAGTATCTGACTATGGCAGCATACAGACTGAAATTCATGTTTGACTGGGGCAGCGGCGTCTGTCTCTGGAGCGAAAACAGCGCGGCACAGCGCAGATTCGGCTATGCAGTGCTGACCTCCGACCTGCCGGTCCCGCTCTCGATACAGGCTGAGCTGGAGGCGCTGATTGATCAGCACGACTGCGCCATGAACTGGGATGATCCTGCGGGCGACCTGCTCTGGAGCGACGCACAGGTCGAGGTTTTTTTGCAGTCGGCGCAGCGGACATATTACCGGCTCTGCGATGCGCTCGGCCCCGATTACGAGGTCTCTTTCCTCTGCCGGATGTGAGACAAGCTGAGCGATGATTGATATTGGGCGCTGTCCAAACCCGCTTAAGGAGCATTTGTTCCTTTGGCAGCGGCGTGGGGGAGTTTGCCCGCAAACGCATAGCAAAGCGTGCGGGAGCACACCAATTATAATCCGTCGGAGACACTTTATTTACAGACTGAGCGCCCCGGTACATAAGGGCGGCGCTGATATAGAAGTTTTAAGCCATGGTATTTCTGATGCAAAGTCAGAAGTACTATGGCGTTTCTATTGACAGACCTTCAATACTGTGCTATAATTACTAGCATAAATCGGAATTTACCATAATTATGTGTTGCTCAGAAAATACATGTGAAGCTCTGCGATTGAGCGCTCCCTGTGAGCGAGGGGAAACCACAAGGGAGGGAGAAGAACCTCGCTGCGCTCGGACTCTCCCCCCTCCCTTAAGGTCTCCCCTCGCGCTCCC